>JACCDH010991130.1_pt1 | contig 44362 bp, 41 predicted proteins | sample 7442481 | NCBI WGS metagenome assembly JACCDH01 (sample SAMN15323433, study PRJNA562643) | freshwater metagenome | isolation source: river surface water | place: USA:Blue River Watershed | collected 2017-08-15 | reverse complement strand
TGCCGCCGTAGCGCGTCTGCGCAATCGCATTGACCAGCGTGTGCGAGCCGACCGAATCCACCACGCCCGCCCAGCGCTCTTTCTGCAGCGGCTTGCCCGGAGCGGACAACTCGGCACGATCGATCACGTCTGCCGCACCCAGCGACTTCAGGTAATCCGCCTCGACCAGCTTGCCGGTGGACGCCACCACCTTGTAGCCACGCGCGGCGAGGATGGCGACCGCAACGCTGCCCACGCCCCCCGATGCACCTGTCACCAGCACCTCGCCATCGTCTGGCTTCACACCATGCTCGGCAAGCGCCATTGCGCACAGCATCGCGGTATAGCCAGCGGTACCGATGGCCATCGCGGTCCGTGACGACATGCCCTGCGGACGCGGGATCAGCCAGTCGGCCTTCAGCTTCGCGCGCCCGGCTAGGCAGCCCATATGCGTCTCGCCCACGCCCCAGCCATTGAGGATGAAGGCGTCGCCCGCCTTCCAGTCCGGATGCGACGAGGCGATCACCTCGCCCGAACCATCGATGCCGGGCACCATCGGCCACTTGCGCACCACCGGCGATTTGCCCGTGATCGCGAGACCATCTTTGTAATTGATGGTCGAGTAGTCGACGGCAACCGTCACGTCGCCTTCCGGCGGCAGCTGCGCGTCGTCCAACTGGGTGAGCTCGGCCTTGGTGCTGCCGTCTTCGTTCTTGTTGAGCAGAATGGCTCGGAACATGGGGACATCTCCGTTGTTTTTGAATTATCGGGAGATGTTAGCGGAATAAGCGGCCGATTTGCCCCGGCAAGGCGGCCGCTACAGATGAAGTTATTTCAACGATGCGAGCTTGTTTTCCAAAGCTTTTGCATCAATCGCCCCCGGAATCCGCGAACCATCCGTAAAGAAAATCGTCGGCGTGCCGGTAATGCGATATTTCTTGCCCAGTTCCACCACCTTGTCGATTTCGGAAGCCTTGCAGGATTCCGGCGCAGCCGACGCGGCTTTGCCATTCATCATCCAGTCATCCCAGGCCTTGGCCTTGTCCGATGCGCACCACAGGTTACGTGCCTTGGTCTTCGAGTCATCGCCGAGGATCGGGTACATGTAGGTGTAGACCGTCAGATCCTTCATCTCCGACAGCGTCTTGCGGAAGCGCTTGCAGTAGCCACAGTTCGGGTCTTCGAACACCGCGATCACGCGCTTGCCATTGCCTTTCACCGACTTCGCGGCCAGTTCCAGCGGCAGGTCGGTGAACTTGATGCGGTTTAGCTCATCGATGCGCGCCTGCGTCACATCTTTAGATGTCTCGACATCGATGATACGGCCAACGAACACATACTTCGCCTCGGCATCGGCATAGACGATCTCGTTGCCGATCTTGATCTCGTACAGGCCGCTGTAAGGCGTCTTGGTCACCGACTCGATCGGAGCACCATCACCTATCCGGTGCTGCAGCGCCTTCTTGATATTGGCCTCGGGCGACTGCGCGTGAGCAGCAACCGAGAGTGAAAGGAAAGCAGCGACTGCAACAGTCAACGGCAGCCAGCGGGAGAGCAAGGTCATCGTGATTCACCGGTAGGTAAGGGGGCGGCTTGCCCGAATGCGTGCGACATCAGTCGGCGCTTCAGGAAAGGCAGTTTGTCGACCAGACCCATGCCCACATTGCGCAAGTGGCGCACTGGCGGCAGGTCGGTAGAGAACAGGCGTTGCAGGCCATCGGTGGCCAGCTGCATCAGCAGGACTTCTTCCTTGCGCAGACGAGCGTAACGACCCAGCGTGCGAGCGTCACCACAATCGCTTGCATGGTCTCGACGCGCCAGCGCAGCGACCAAGGCATCGATATCGCCAAAGCCGAGGTTCATGCCGTGGCCGGCCAGCGGGTGCACGACATGCGCGGCATCGCCAACGAGGGCGATGCGGTGCGCAACCGGCGACTGGGCGCGGATCAGGCGCAGCGGGAAGGCGCGTGGTTTCGCAGGCGCCAGCATGGTCAACTGCCCGAGCGACATGCCCGGTAGTTGGGCAAGACGATCGCACAGCGCTTGCGGCGGTTCGCGCAGCAGCAGCTGCTCAGCCAATGGCTCGGGTGCAGACCAGACCAGCGACACCCTATGGCCCGGCAGCGGCAGCAGGGCGACGATGCCATCACTCCCCAGGAACCACTGGCTGGCCGTGCCGTGGTGCGGTAGCTCGCATTCAAAATTGGCAACCACCGCACTCTGGTGGTACGGGCGGTAGTCAATGTTGATATCGGCCTGCCCGCGCACCCAGGAATTCGCGCCATCGGCGCCGATGATGAGCGAGCAGCTGAGGGTGTCGCCATTCGCGAGAGTGACGCTTGCCTGATCAGCGCTGACCTGCAAGGCCGACGCGGTGGAGGAGATCCGCTTCACGCCAGGCGCGAACTGCAGTGCCGAGTCCAGCGCGCGGTTCAGGTTGCTGTCCTCGACAATCCAAGCCAGCTCAGCTGTCCGCGCGCCGTAAGCGTCAAAGCCTACCTGACCGCCCAGGGCGACATCGTCACCGTGAATAGCCATTGCATCGACCAGTGCAATGCGCGACGCATCCATCGCATGCCATACCTTCAGCGTGGACAGGAGCGCTTGGCTTGCATGATTCAGTGCGTAGACGCGCAAATCCCAGTGATCCGGGGATGCGGACTCGGGTGCATCAGGCGACAGCAACACCACTTGATGCCCGGCCTGAGCCAGCGCCAGCGCGCTCGCCTTGCCGACGGCACCGCCACCGATCACGCAAATGTCGCAGGTAAATTTCATCAGGCCATTATAGTCCGCGCGATGATTGCGCTCTTTAAGCAGCGGATGACGCAGGAGGCCGCACTCCGCGGGCGAAGCGGGAGCTTTGCGTTTTCAGAATCTTTTGATAGAATCTTTCGCCTTGGCCTGGTAGCTCAGTTGGTAGAGCAGAGGATTGAAAATCCTTGTGTCGGTGGTTCGATTCCGCCCCGGGCCACCAAAAAAAGCAAAGCCCTCGTTAGCCATAACGGGGGCTTTTTGCATTTGTGGTCCAATCGACATTGTTTGTGAAAATGAAAGTCGATGTTATTGGGGCGCCGCCTGTTATTCCAAATCGGAAAGAGTTTAATTGTCGAGAATTAACGCTCAGAGTAAAATCGTACAGACAAACATAACGTTTTGGAGAGGGCGATGCACTGGTATCTTATACATACCAAGCCTAGGCAGGAAAAGTGCGCCTTGGATAACCTCCAACGGCAGGGTTATCAGTGCTACCTTCCGACTCTCCCATCTGAAAAGCTCCGGCAAGGGCTGCTGACGGTTGCAGATGAGCCCCTGTTTCCGCGGTACTTGTTCATCAAATTGGGTCATGGAGATTCGGCCAAGAGCTGGTCGCCGATTCGCTCTACAAAGGGCGTCAGCCGATTGGTCAGCTTTGGGGGCGAGCCGGCGCGGGTGGATGACGGTCTGATCGAACTGTTGCGGTCGCAGGAGGCGTTAGTTCAGGCAGAGCCGGCGCGACTCTTTGCGCAGGGAGAGCGTGTTCGCCTTATGGAAGCACCGTTCGCAGGTGTCGAAGGTATTTATCAAATGCCTGATGGCGAGCGTCGGGTCATGGTGTTGATCGAAGTAATGAGCAGGCCTGTGACAGTCCGCGTTTTGCCGTGCAGCTTACGCAAGGTTGGCTGAAAGATATTTTGGTTCTTGAGCTGTCGGTCAGCTCACTTTTGTAATGTGGTGGCGCTGTGGCACAATCGCGCCAAAGCGTCGAGCGGGCATTGATTTCGACTACCGGATTTGTGTCCGAGCTCCTTGCTGGTACCTCCTGACCGCGCTTGCTGACCGTGAAACAGCACTGCGGTAGCCTGCCCAAGTCATATGTCCCGTTTGTTCCTTTTTCCGAATTTTGCTGCTTCCCGCGAGGAAGTCTAGTCAAATGTGTTGCGGCAATTGCGCCAGATTCTTCGGGGTGACTAGCACGTGCTGACCATAGGAGTGAGTTTTGCTTTGGGCGCTACAATTTTCTGCTTGCGTAAGTTCGGTAAATCGTATCCACACGAGGTTTGTCTCGGGATGTGAGACTCGTCCCAAATGAATGGGATTCTAGATGGGCTCCAAATTGGAGACTTTTGAGATGACGGCCCATGGTCGCGTCCACGCGCGACATTCCCTACCTGACCAGTTGGGGAGGCTCTGGCAGCAAATAACAACCCGCCGCCGACTTCAATTGGTCATGTTGTTGTTTCTCACCTTGGGAGCGTCGGCTGTTGAGGTGATAAGTGTTGGCGCAGTGGTTCCGTTTCTCAGTGCTCTTGTAGCCCCGGAAAAGCTTTTCGGCCACCCAAAATTGGTGTCGCTCTTTCCACTGTTTGGAATTCGTGATGTGGGGGAATTGCAAGTTTTTCTAACGCTGTTCTTCGTCGTCGCAGCTCTGTTATCAGGAGGCATGCGAGTTGCGATGACTTGGGTGAGTGTTCGGTTGGCGTTTGCAACAGGCTCCGATTTAAGCTGCACCATTTATCGGCGGACCTTGTACCAACCGTACTCCGTGCATGTAAGTCGCAATAGTAGTCATGTAATCACAGCAATAATTACTAAAGTCGGAGCAGTGATCACGGGTGTGATTTCGCCAGTGATGTTGTTGATAAGCTCGGCTGTCATAGTCATCGCAATTATCGGAATACTGTTCATAGTAAACGTGCAGGTGACGCTTTTTGTGATGGCTGGCTTCGGCGTGATTTACCTAGGAGTTATTAGGCTTACGAGAAAAGCGAAGCTGGAGAATGGTCGGCACATTTCAAATAATTCAACGCATGTCGTCAAGGCACTTCAGGAAGGGCTGGGCGGAATCAGGGACATACTTCTTGATGGCAGTCAGGAAACTTATTGCGCGATTTACAGAAATGCGGATATCCCATTGAAAAGAGCGCAGGGTAGCAATCAGTTCATTGCGATGAGTCCACGTTTCGCTATCGAAGCAATTGGGATGTCGATTATTGCTGGCGTCGCCCTTTTACTCTCACGACAGCCTGGGGGCATGGACGCGAGCATTCCTATCCTTGGGGCACTAGCGATCGGGGCTCAGCGCCTGTTGCCAGTCTTGCAGCAGGCCTATGCCGCATGGTCTTCGGTGGTCGGCAATCAATCAATCCTTGAGGAGGCGTTGGTTCTTCTCGAACAGCCAGCCCCAAGCGAAAACGGTGGGAACACCGCAAGCGCGATCCGATTTGATAAACAAATCCGATTCTGTGAAATTGCATTTAGATATGGGCCGGACCAGCCAATGATTCTGGAAGGCGTCGAAATCGTTATCGAAAAAGGCGATCGGGTGGGCATCATTGGTAAAACCGGTAGCGGCAAGACTACATTTGTTGACTTATTGATGGGTTTACTGGACCCGGTAACTGGATATGTTGAGGTGGACGGGGTTCGACTCACCAAGGGTAACCAAGGAGCTTGGCAAAGACACATTGCTCATGTGCCGCAAAACATCTTCCTCACTGATAATTCGATCGCCGAGAATATCGCCTTTGGTATTCCTCGGGCAGAAATCGATCTCGACCGTGTTAAACGGGCTGCCTTACAGGCGCAAATCGCAGCTGATGTAGAGTCCTGGCCCGACGGTTATGAAACTCGGGTCGGCGAGCGTGGCATTCGTCTCTCAGGTGGACAACGCCAGCGCATTGGAATAGCGCGCGCCCTATACAAGCAGGCTGATGTCATAGTGTTTGACGAAGCCACCAGCGCGTTGGACGGAGAAACTGAGCGTGCTGTAATGAAAGCGATCGAGAGCTTAAGCGGAGAGCTAACCGTATTCGTAATTGCTCACCGGCGGTCGACTCTAAAGAATTGTTCGAAGATCATCGAGGTAGTCAAAGGTGGCGCGCCCCACATCCGCACCTACGATGAAATCTCCGAAACACCACATTGGCGATGATGAAGCATCAATAATATGTTGACTAACTCAGCAATTTTAATTACGGGTGGAACTGGTTCTTTCGGCAAGACTTTCGTGCCAATGACCTTGGCGAAATTCAACCCAAAGCGTTTAGTTGTCTATTCCCGCGATGAAATGAAGCAGTGGGAAATGGCTCAGCAATATGCCGGAGACCCACGTGTTAGTTTCATTATCGGTGATGTGCGCGATAAAGATAGACTCGCGCGAGCGTTTGATGGCATCGATTTTGTAGTCCATGCGGCGGCAACTAAGATTGTGCCTACTGCAGAATATAACCCTTTCGAGTGCGTCAAAACCAACATCGATGGCGCAATGAATGTTATAGACGCATGTGTCGATCGTGGTATCAAACGCGTCGTCGCGCTTTCAACAGATAAGGCGAGTAACCCGATCAATCTTTATGGTGCAACAAAACTAGCCTCAGACAAGTTGTTCGTCGCAGCTAACTCCTATGCTGGTACTCATGACACGCGCTTTTCGGTTGTGCGATATGGAAATGTCCTCGGCTCACGGGGATCGGTCATTCCTTTCTTCATGACCCTCGCTCAAAAGGGTGAGTTGCCAATTACCGATCCGGGCATGACTCGTTTCATGATCACTCTCGAGCAGGGCGTCGAGCTCGTCTGGCATGCATTCGAGGACATGCAGGGGGGAGAGATCTACGTGAAGCGGATTCCCTCCATGACGATTCTTGACATCGCGGCAGCTGTGGCGCCCGATGCAGTTCACAAGATCATCGGCGTTCGGCCGGGTGAGAAAATCCATGAACAGATGATCGGATTTGAAGATGCTCCAAATACTTACGCATATTCTGACTATTTCAAGATTCTGCCTATGATCCACAACTGGTCGGCCGATCCGTCGCGCATCAAATCTGGCCGTAAAGTGCCCGAAGGCTTCATGTATACGTCTGATCGGAATGATGAGTGGATGTCAGTCGCTGAATTGCAGGCCTGGATAAAGGCAAACCGCCACAAGATCGGCCTAATCTGAACAGTGAATGAAGTCGCCTGTACTCATCACCGGTGGCTCGGGGCTGCTGGCGCTCAATTGGGCCCTTGCAATACGGGATCGTCATTTCGTTGTGCTCGGACAGCATGCCCGTGAAGTGCGACTTCCACGAACAGAGAGTCGGTGCATCAGCTTGGGATCCGCCGAAGTTATTGGTGCTGCACTGGCTGATATTCAGCCAAAGGCCGTAATTCACACGGCAGGTCTCACCAGTGTCGAAAAATGTGAGGAAGACGAGACTCTCGCACTACATGTGAACAGCGAACTCGCTGAAAACGTCGCAAAAGCTTGCGCGAAGATGGAGGTTCCTCTCGTCCATATTTCGACGGACCACCTGTTTTCCGGGGGGGCGGACGCGGCTGACGAGGCGACACCGGTTCAGCCTATCAATGCCTACGCCAGAACCAAGGCGGATGCTGAATTACGTGTGATGAAAGCTTGGCCCAAGGCCTTGGTGATACGTACAAATTTCTATGGCTGGGGGCCATGTTATCGGCAATCTTTCAGCGACAAAATTATAAAGTCATTGCGTGCGGGTGAGCGAATAACCCTATTCCGTGACGTGAAGTACTCGCCGATCATTGCGTCTGAGTTAGCTAGAACATGCCACGAACTGCTCGACCGGAAGCAAAGCGGAATCTTCCATGTTGCAGGCGACGAAACCCTGTCGAAATACGATTTTGGGCGGGCGGTCGCTAAGGCATTCGACTTGGATTCGAAGCTTATAACGCCAGGGTTGATCAATGAAAGACCATCTTTAGTGCAACGTCCACATGACATGAGTCTTTCTAATGCAAAGGCTCGTAAATTGCTTAGCCGATCGCTGGGAGGAATCTCCGAGCAACTTTCTCTCTTGCGTGCGCAAGAGGCGATAGGCATTGTCAAGGAACTTGAGGAATTATGATTCCCTACGGCCAACATCATCTTGATGAAGAGGACATTCAAGCGGTTGTTGACGTCCTGCGCGGGGGTATCCTCACCCAAGGCCCAGTCATAGAGGCTTTCGAGAGAGCTATTGCCGATTATGTCGGCGTCAAGTATGCGGTTGCGGTGTCCAGTGGGACGGCGGCCCTGCACTTATCCGCACTCGCAGCCGGAGTCGCGCCGGGTAACACCTTGGTGACTAGTCCGATCACATTCGTGGCTAGCGCCAATGCCGCACTGTATACAGGAGGAAACGTCGCTTTTGCTGATGTCGACCCGGACACGATCAACATGTCGCCGGATCATCTTCGCGCCATCTTACAGTCGCGCGGGAACGTACGAGCCGTTGTCCCAGTTCATTTCGCGGGCTTGCCCTGCGACATGGAGCGGATAAAGGGAATTGCAGATGAACATGACGCAGTCGTGATTGAGGATGCCGCGCATGCTTTGGGCGCCAGATATCCCGATGGCCGCTACGTGGGCTGCTGTGCGTATTCGCAGATGACGATCTTCTCTTTTCATCCAGTCAAGGCTATTGCCGCCGGCGAGGGTGGGATGATAACGACTAATGACGAGTCCATTTATCGCAAGTTGATTCGCCTACGTAGCCATGGCATAAACAAGCTAGATGATCCAATGGAATTGCCGGATCAGGCAGAAACCAATGGACAACGGAATCCTTGGTATTACGAAATGCAGGAGATCGGATATCACTACCGCATTACCGATATCCAGTGCGCTTTGGCACTTTCCCAGTTCAGGAAGCTCGACAAATTCATCGATCGCCGCAAGATTCTGGCAGCGCAGTACGACCGGGCTTTGAGTGTGATCCACAATATCAGGCCGGCTCAGCTGACCGGTCGGGATATCAGTGGTCATCATCTCTATCCGGTTCGCATCGATTTCAATCAGATTGGGGTCACGCGTACTCGTCTGATGCTTGAATTAAGGGAAATCGGGATTGGCACTCAGGTGCATTACATCCCAGTACCGCGTCACCCCTATTACCGTAGCCTGGGTTTTAGTCCGCTCGACTACCCAAATTCGGAAAACTATTACGCTCAAGCGTTGACACTTCCTTTGTTTTACCAGTTATCTGATCAACAACAGCTCAAGCTCATTGCTACGCTGGAGCGTTTGTTGGGATAGTGAGCATGGCGCAAATCAAGGTATTGATTTTGGGATGCGGTTCGATTGGTCGACGGCATGCGCGCAATGCGTTCAAGTTGGGCGCCGAAGTGGTGCTGTGCGATGTTGATTTGGAACGTGCAAGTGCCCTGTCCGCCGAATTGGGCGGAGCAGCGATTTATACCGACTATGTCGAGGCCGCTGCAAAGTCAGGCGCGACTGCGGCGGTAATCGCAACGCCCAGCGACCTCCATGTGGCCCCGGCACAAGTCATTTTGGATGCAGGTATTCACGTGCTGATGGAGAAGCCGTTGTGTACTTCTTTGACTGAGGCAATGGATTTGCAGGTAAAGGTGCGAACTGCTCACACAGTATTCATGATGGCACATACCTATCGCTTCCGATCCGAATGGCGCGAAGTAAAGCGTATCGTCGATAGTACGCCCTTGGGCAAGGTCTACAGCGCAGAATTTGCCGGTGGCTGGTATCTACCCGATTGGCATGTACGTGAAGACTATCGGCATGAGTTCGCAGCGCAAAAGAAGCTTGGAGGGGGGGTAATGCTCACCAGTCTTAGTCATCTCTTCGATATCGTTATCTGGTTTTTCGGCGATATCGAACAACAGAGCGGCGCCAAGATGCGACTAGGAGAACTGGAGATGGACGCAGATAATGCGGCAACTTGCGTTATCAAAACGAAATCCGGCATCTCTGTGACGCTGATCGAGGATTTTCTGTCCCGTCGTCCGCGACGTTCCTTCAGGCTGAATGCGGAACACGGCTATCTTGAGGCCGACTTCAACCTTAAACAGTTACGCGTATGGGACGCAAGGAAGAAGCGTGTGCATCCCGATGCTGCCTCCAGCAAAAAGGCTAGTGTAGATTATTTCCGCATCCTAGAAGATGGCGTGATGTATGACCTCCAGGAGGATGTTTTTGCAATGGAGTATTCGGGCAACGACGCCTATCTCGCCGAAATGGAGTTTTTTTTCGATGCGGTACGACGACGTACCTCGCCGAGCGATATGGGAATCGAGGCCGGTGTGATGGTGCTGAGAGCTTTACAGAACGAAGGCGTCCAGGATTGGACGCTTCCTGACGTGGGGAAGGATCGGTTGTGGCGGCAATGAACATAGGTGGCAGAGCAATTGGCACAGGCTACCCCACACTTATGGTGGCCGAGGAAGGACAGGCTAACCAAGGCGACATCGAAATGGCATTACGTATGTGCAGCGTTGCCGCCGATGCCGGCGCGGATGGCATCGAATTCCAGTTTTTCTTAGCCGATGATATGTATGTGCGCTCCGATCCTGGACACGCGATATATAAGGACCGCGAACTGAGTGCCGCAAATATTCGCGAAATCATTAATGAGACGCATCGCTTGGGTCTCATATGCCAAGTGGCAGGTTTATCGCCCGCGATCATCGAGCTATGCGCAGATGCTGGCGCCGACATCTTTGTCGTTAATGCCACTGACCTGACTAACCCGGTAATTATCGACGCAACTGCGGCTAGTGGAAAACCTTTCTGGTTGGCGACACTAATGGGTACGCTTGAGGAGATCGATTGGGCGGTCGAGCACGCCAGATCGCGCGCTTGTTCCGATTTCGGCATTTTGCATGGTCAGCATGTCATGTCCTCCGGCCACAGCAAAGGCGTGCCACCGGAGCTGCTGCAGCTCGACTGTATCGCCATGTTCCAGCAACGTTATGGCGTGGTAACGGGATTCGTCGACCATACGGCCACAAAACTCGTCTCCGCGCTAGCTGCCTCAAAGGGTGCATCCCTCATTACCAAGCATCTCTCGCCATACGCAGGTTGGGAGGGGCCTGATTCAGTCGTATGCCTGGATCCGAATGAGTTTAAGGAGATGATGGGCATGCTTCGCTACACCAATCTGTCCGCCGGAACATCGAAGGAAATCTCGCAAGCTGAGATCAAGGACAGAAGCCTCCATCGGCGCAGCATTCATACACGTATCAATCTCAAGACTGGTCATAAGTTGACGATGGCGGATCTAGAAGTATTACGCCCCGGTAAAGGTGGTATCGATCCTCGCTTTATATCTTCATTGATCGGGCAGCAGCTAATCCGTGATGTCCCGGCGCAGTATCAGCTTCAGCCGTCGGACCTGGCCAGTGCAAGATCGGAGTGAGGGGATGGATCTGGGTTTAAGACAAAGAGTAGCCGTTGTGCTGGCCGCAAGTGGCGGCATCGGGCTGGGAATCGCGCGGAAATTAGCGGCTGAGGGCTGTTCTTTGGTGATTTGTGGTCGCGACAAAGACAGACTCGCCGCCGCCGAGGCTCAAATTTTGTCGGAAAGTGATACGTCGGTTCTCGCAGAGCAGGCAGATGTAGGAGACGCCGCCGCTCTCGACACCTTCTTCGACAAGGTGATGGCCGTTCACGGCAAGGTCGACATACTTGTGAACAACTCTGGCGGGCCGCCGCCGGGCCGCGCCGAGGAGGTGACTGACGAAGGCTACCGACGCGCCTTTGAACTCGTGTTGATGAGTAAGGTGCGCGCGTGCCGTCGCGTGCTCCCTTCGATGAGGCAGCAAAGATGGGGTCGCATCATCAATATAGAAAGCACTAGCGTGAAGAGCGCCATGGAAAACATGGTGCTGTCAAATACTTTTCGTAGTGCCGCGACAGCCTTTGCGAAAACGCTTTCCCTCGAAACGGCGCGAGACGGCATTCGTGTTCACACTCTCATGAGCGGGCCTTTCATGACCAAGCGTGTCGATGAACTGGGAGTTACTGCTGCTCAGAGTCGAGGCATAAGCTTCGAGCAATGGAAGACAGAGACAGAAGCTGGTACGCCGCTCGGTCGATTTGGCGATCCACTAGAGTACGGCGCGCTGGTGGCTTTCCTCGCTAGCGATCTTGCCGACTATCTCAATGGAACTTGTATCGCCGTCGACGGCGGAATTTTGAAGACGATCACTTAACATGCGATTGGCCGTTATTCCGGCCCGCGGTGGCAGTAAACGGATCCCGGGCAAAAACATTATTCCCTTCTGCGGCAAACCAATGATCGCGTATGCCTTGGAAGCCGTCGCCGAATCTGGTCTGTTTGACAAAATTCATGTTTCCACCGATTCGGACGAGATCCAAAAAGTCGCTCAAAGCCTTGGTCACACCACTGACTTCAAGCGTGATCCGGCGCTCGCAGACGACTTAACCGGTTTGGTGCCAGTTTTGCGCTGGGTCGTCGAGCAATTCCGTAAGCGTGGTGAGGTCTATGATGAGATCTGCTGCGTCATGCCGAATGCTCCGCTTATACAGGGCGCGGACATCAAGGCAGCATTTGATATCTTTGAGCAGCGTGGTGGTGCAGCCCCTCTGCTGGTTTTCGCTCGATTCCCGGTGCCAGTCGAGTGGGCTTTTCGCTACGACAAAAGCGGAATCATGCGTGCAATATCTCCCAGCGATCTTCTGATTCGGTCTCAGGATCTGGAGCATGCCTACTACGAGTGCGGCCCATTTACTATTTGGCGCGAGGAGCACCTGCGAAACCCTAATCCGCTGACTGGAGACGTCTTGTCTTACATCCTCCCCTTGGAGCGCGCTGTCGACATCGATACGCCCGAAGACCTCGCCTATGCAGAGCGCCTGTATCGAGCCTCCTTGGAAAGCTGATTCCCCATGACAAAAATCATGTCTCGCTACAAGAATTCCGAGCAACTGCTGGAGCGTGCTCTTAAGACAGTACCTCTTGGTAGCCAAACTTTCAGTAAGAGCAAGACCCAATATCCTTACGGTGCTTCGCCTTTCTTCATCCAGCGTGCAAAAGGCTCGAGAGTGTGGGATGTAGATGGAAACGAGTACGTCGATTTTATCAACAGCTTGGCTGCTATCACCTTGGGTTACAGTGATCCGGAGGTGGATGCCGCAGTCAAAGCTCAGCTCGACGAGGGCATTATTTTTTCGCTGCCGCATCCGATCGAGATGCAGGTTGCGGAAGAGATGGTCAAGCTGATTCCTTGCGCCGAAATGGTTCGCTTCGGCAAAAATGGTTCAGATGCGACCGCCGGCGCGATTCGCTTGGCACGCGCTTTCACCAAACGCGACCATGTAGCAGTCTGCGGCTACCATGGCTGGCAGGACTGGTATATCAGCACGACTCCGCGCAATCTCGGCGTGCCGCAAGTAACACGAGATCTTTCACATACCTGGTCATACAACAATATCGAAAGTTTGGATAGACTTTTCAAGGAGTTTGCCGGGCAGATCGCGGCTGTGATTCTTGAGCCAATGAATATAGAAGAGCCTGAGCCCGGCTTTCTTGAGTCTGTCAAGGAGCTCGCGCACAAGCATGGTGCCGTATTGATCTTTGATGAAACCGTTACTGGCTTCCGTTATGCGATTGGTGGCGCGCAGCAGTATTTTGGCGTGGTCCCCGATTTGGCTACCTTCGGTAAGGGCTTGGCTAATGGCTACCCGCTTTCCGCAGTGGCCGGTCGTGCAGACATCATGCGCATGATGGAAGATATTTTCTTCTCATTTACTTTTGGGGGCGAAACCTTATCTCTGGCTGCAGCCTTGGCAACCATGCGCAAGTTGCAAGACAAACCGGTGACAGAAACTCTGTACGCTCAAGGCGCCAAAATCATGAATGGACTACAAGCCAGAATAAAAAGCGCAAAAGCCGAGGCGTTCATAAGCGTGGCGGGTAATCCGACTTGGAGTTTCTTGGTGTTCAAGGATGTTGCTACGCACAGTCAGTGGCAGATCAAGACGCTGTTTCTTCAGGAAATGTTCGCGCGTGGCATCCTCATTATCGGCACTCACAATATGAGCTATGCACATTCAGATGCAGACTTGGCCAAGCTAATGCAAGCTTATGATGAGGTTATTGCCATTCTGGTAGAAGGTGTGTGCCACGGCAAGCTCGAGTCGATGCTGGCATGCCGACCCTTGGAGCCGCTGTTCAAGGTGCGATAGGCACTCCTCCTTGTAAATCAATTAGCAATTCGAAATTGCTCATTCAGTGGCAACAGATGCAACGCTAAGCGAGAGGCAGGAATCCAGATAGTAAAAGCCAACTCGCTGGTCGGGAGTGATATTCGCGAGATATTCAAGAAAAGCGAGTCATAGGCTGACAGCTTTGTGGCGTTGCGATCGCTGTCGGGAACTTGGCCATCCCTGCATAAAGTGGCGTCCAGTTGTCGAGCTTGTCGGACTTGCCCGTACGAGAAATGATCAGATGCCGTTGACGATGCACGTACTGATACGAACTGATTCCTTTCAAGAATTGGGATGGGGGGTACGTCATCCTAAGCTTGTCCCTGACGGATCGCTTGCTAAATGCGAGATGGGCCGAGCTTGGATTTATTTGCGCCGATTGTCCAGGTACGCTGTTTTGCCTGATTCAAACTAGCCATGCATCGCATTGTCGCCTTCCGAGACTTGAGGACTGGCATGAATGGAGCAACTCTCTTTCTCGTTACTCTCGTTTTTCTTGAGGGCGGGGCCAGACCCTCTGGAACGGTCGCACAGGTCTGACATGCGGGTACTTTTTCGCACTGATGCGTCTATTCAGATAGGTGGTGGGCACTTGATGCGCTGCCTCACCTTGGCCGGGCAGTTGCGCGAGGAAGGTGCCGAGGTGGTTTTCGTGTGTTCTTCATTGCCAGAAAGCATGGCCGGTATGCTTCGGAAGTATGGCTACCGCTGCGTCGAGGTGCCGATGAGCGAGTCGGGAGAACATTTTCAGAATCGTGATGCAGCTCATACGATCGCCGCTTTGTGCCAACTTTATCCTGATGGTGTCGACTGGCTGGTTGTCGACCACTATGGCCTTGATCTGACTTGGGAGCAACAACTTCGGGCCCATGCTGTGAAGCTTATGGTCATCGATGATTTGGCCGACCGCCGCCACGACTGTGACCTCCTACTGGACCAGAATTTCTATCTCGATCAGGATCGGCGTTATCGTGGACTCCTACCGGCGCGGTGCGTCCCACTCCTCGGGCCAGGGTATGTGCTGTTGCGACCAGAGTTCATTGAGGCGCGACAAAACTTGCGTGATCGCGATGGAGTGGTGAGGCGGTTGTTAGTGTTTTTTGGCAGCACCGATCCCGGCAACCAGACTTCAGTCATGTTAGAGGCATTGAGGCTGTGGGGCAAAAAGGATATTACGGTAGATGTCGTGGTCGGTGGTGCTAATCCGTGGCGTGAGGAAATTGAGGTGGCTTGCCGCGCATTATCTAATACGGTTTTCCACTGCCAAACCCCGGATATTGCGGAGCTTATTGCCGCGGCCGATGTGGGAATCGGATCGGGGGGATCCGCGATGTGGGAGAGGTGTTATCTAGGTCTAACCACAATCACCGTGGTCATCGCCGAAAATCAAGTCCGCACAACGGAAGCTGTTGCACAACTGGGTGGCATCATCTATTTGGGTCGAGCCGAGACAGTACAGGCAAGCGACTATTTAAACGCGCTGGAAAGACTTATGGCAAATCCGGAGCGAGTCAGGCAGGTTTCAAACACGGCGCTTGAATTGGTTAGACTCTGTAACGTTCCCATTGGACGGGTCATGCACGATATTCTTGCCACTGCAGGTCATCGCAGCAGGCGACAGCTATAGTTAAGCTTTCGATTCGCCGCTTTTGGGATTTAGTATGGATCCAAGATTGCAACAGCATCCCATGGGATTTTGGGAAATTGTCGACAAGCCCCCGGTGGAGGAGCTTCGGGCCTATTACGCGAACAAGTACTACCAAGAGGGCATGGGTAGCTACAAGGTGAACTACAGCGAGGAGGAGCTTGATTATTTCCGCGCCAAACTTGCGCAGCGCCTAACTGTCGTCGAAACTCACTTGGGCCCGACAACTGGGTCCCGTACCTTGCTGGACGTGGGTTGTGGCGAAGGCTATGCCCTGTCCTTCTTCGGCAAGCAGGGCTGGGCGGTAAAAGGCCTAGATTTCAGTTCTGCCGGTGTGCTTTCGCAGAACCCCCATTGCCACGATGTCTTAGTTGTCGGCGACGTGTTCGAGTTGCTGAAAGCAGAGATTGTGGCTGGGGCGAAATATGACGTTGTCTGGCTTCAGAACGTGCTGGAGCATGTCCTCGATCCGCTGGGACTATTACAGTCACTGAGCAGTCTGGTGGCTCCTTCCGGCCTCGCGGTGGTGACCGTACCTAACGATTGCTCGATCATCCAGCAGGCCTTGCTGGCAGCGCATCACATCGAGAGCGCCTTCTGGGTTTCGCCGCCGGATCACCTGACCTATTTCGACCATAGCAGCCTCATCCGGGCTGCAGATTCGACGGGTTGGGATTGTGCGGAACTTCTGGGCGACTTCCCGGTAGATTGGTACCTATTTCACCCGGGCTCGAACTATATACGCGATAAGGCCTTGGGCAAAGCGGCGCACCGAGCGCGTGTGCAGATCGAGAACCTTATCCACCAGCAACCGGCCGCGGATGTGATCAGGTTCTGGTCGGCCGCGGCGAGACTGGGCTTGGGCCGGGACATAACCGCCTTCCTCAAACCGCGAGGCGTGAGGTCATGAGGAAGGGGCGCGTATTGGTCACGGGAGCTAGCGGCTTTATTGGCAGAGCGACCGTCGCTGCCTTGACGGCTGCCCAATGGCAGGTGATTCAGAGCAAGCACCAAGCGGGTGCTGCTGCAGGGCTGACGCAGCACCTTCGCAACTATCTAGATCAGACTTCGATGTCAGCGCTTGACTGCCGCAGTTCGTTCGACGCGATTGTACATCTTGGGGCTCATGTGGGGCTTGGTGGTGTTACGACTGCGGAGATGTTTACACCAAACGTACTCGTCACGGGCTATCTTGCGGAACTGGCAAAACAATGGGGGGCGCATATGGTGTTCGCTTCCACAGCAATCGTCAGCGGAGTGCATTCCGAGCACACCACTATTGAGTCCCCGACGATTGCCGATACGCCCTACGCCCAGACCAAGTGGTTGGGCGAACAGCTCATCGAGGCCTCCGGCGCTGGCCACTGTATCCTTCGTATCGCGGGCGTATTCGGTTTGTTCGGCCCCGCCCACCTCGGCCTAAACCGCGCCATCGATGGCGCGGTTAGGGGCCAGCGGCCAGTGCTAGTGGGTACGGGAAAAGCACTGCGCAATTACGTTTACGTCAAGGATGTTGCGCGAACGATCGCCCATGTACTTGATGCTCGCATCAGTGGGCGCCACCTTCTCGCCGGCAGCGAAACCCTGTCTATCGAAGCCATGCTCGGCGCAATTTGTGAAACATTCCTACCCGGTCAGAGTCCCGAGCGGCGGGAAGGTGGCGAAGCCACCAATCAGCTCGTCGAACTCTCGGCCGACTTGCCCTTGCCTCGCAGTTTCAAACAGGCCCTGATCGACATCCTCGCCGATACCGAGGCGGCCTTCATACCTGCCTGAGCGCGATGAAGCTGGCACTACTCGCCGACATCCACGGCAACCACCATGCGCTACAGGCAGTCCTCGATGCCGCTTCCGGCGCGGGCGTGGAGCGCTTGCTGGTCGCCGGCGATTTGATCGGATACTACTTTGAGCCGCTGCGGGTTTGGGAGATGCTGCAGCAATGGGACTTTTGGGCGGTGCGCGGCAATCACGAGGACATGTTGGAAAAGACCTTTGCCGATCCGGACTTTCTTTCGGTAGTCGATGCACGCTACGGTACAGGGCTGCGAATGGCAATAGATCAATTCCCTGCAGCGGAACTGTCCACACTGCTGCAATTGCCGGACACGCTAGACGTACAAGTGGGTAGTTGCCGCATCAAGCTCTGCCACGGTAGTCCTTGGGATACCGAGCAGTACATCTACCCGGATGCGCCGGCCGCAATGCTGGAGCGTTGTGCTAGCTCGAATCACGAAGTCGTGGTACTTGGTCATACCCATCACCCGATGCAGTGTGAAGTTGGCGGTACGGTGGTGGTCAATCCAGGATCAGTCGGCCAGCCGCGCAACCGCGTTCCGGGGGCGCATTGGGCCTTGTTGGACACTGAAACATCCACAGTCGAACTTCGTGTGGAACAGTATGACATGTTGCCAATTCTCGATGAGTGCCATCGCCGCCATCCCGAATTGCCCTATCTGTCCGAGGTCTTGTTACGCACATGAGAAAAGTGGTCTTGATTACCGGGATCGGTGGTGACATCGCGCAGGGGGTGGCAACTATCTTGCGCGAGCGACGACCCGATCTTCGCCTGATCGGTGTGGACATGCATGCCGAGCATGGCGGCCATCTTTTTGTAGATGTCTTTGAAACCATACCGGCGGCAAGTGCCCCGGGCTATCGTGATGTGATCCGGGCGATCGCTCTGGAACATGGGGTCGATCTGGCTATTCCCATGACCGAACCAGAATTGGCGGCGTTGAGCCCGTTCGCCGAGTTGGCTCCAGAAATTTCGTGGTTGGTCTCCGGCGACAGGGTTCTAGAGGCAGGCTTGGACAAGCTGGCGACAGCCCATGCCCTTGCAGAGTTGGACCTTCCCGTGCCATGGACTGTTCCAGTAGCAGAGGGACCCCTGGGCTATCCTTGCATTCTGAAGAGCCGCTTCGGCTCTGGCTCGCGGGCGGTATTCGTGGTGAACGATGCTGCCGCAGCCGCCTATCTGGCCCCACGTTATCCGAACGCAGTGTTTCAGGAGATGCTATTGCCGGCTGAGCGCGAGGTGACCTGCGCGGTGTATCGCAATCGCGAGGGCGAAGTAGCCAGCCTCTTGATGCAAAGGCGCTTGACGGGCGGCTTCACCGGCTGGGCGCGGGTGATCGAGGATGTCGCTACGACAGCCCTGTGTCGGCGCATCGCTGAAGGGCTCGATCTGCGCGGCAGCATGAACATCCAGTTGCGCCTGACCGATGCAGGTCCGCGAGTGTTCGAGATCAATCCACGTTTCTCCTCGACGGTGCTGATGCGACATCGAATGGGCTTCACCGATGTGCTATGGGCGCTCGACGAGGCGGAAGGAAAGCGCATCGAGTTTCCCGTGCTGCCGAAGAACCAAATTCTAGTACGGGTACAGGAAGCGAAGGTCTTTTCTGAATTGGCTCAGGAGGTTGGTCAATGATTGAGATTGCAGGAAGAAAAATCGGTAGCGGCTATGCGCCTTTCGTCATCGCGGAAATGTCGGGCAACCACAACCAGTCCCTAGATAGGGCGCTGGAAATCGTCACGGCGGCGGCAGAGGCCGGTGCTCACGCCCTGAAGATCCAGACCTATACCCCAGATACTATGACTATTGATCTGGATGAGCGGGAGTTCCATATCAGCGATTCCAAGAGTTTGTGGGCGGGCACCTCTTTGTACAAACTCTATGAAGCGGCCTACACGCCTTGGGAATGGCACCAAGCGATCTTCCGTCGCGCCCGCGAGCTGGGCTTAATAGCGTTCAGCACGCCGTTCGACGACAGCTCGGTTGATTTTCTGGAAAGCCTGGATGTGCCCTGCTACAAGATCGCGTCGTTCGAGAACACTGATTTGCCATTGATCCGCCGCGTTGCCGCCACTGGCAAGCCGCTCATCATTTCCACCGGCATGGCCAGCTTGGCCGAACTAGATGAAACTGTGCGTGCTGCCCGGACTGCGGGTTGTCGGGATTTCGTCCTGCTAAAGTGCACCAGTACTTACCCAGCCACTCCGGAGAACACGAATATTCTTACAATTCCGCACTTGCGCGACTTGTTCGGTTGCGAGGTCGGGCTTTCCGACCACACTCTAGGGGTCGGAGTGTCCGTGGCTAGCGTGGCGCTGGGAGCGACGGTCATCGAGAAGCATTTCACGCTAGACCGCGCGGAAGGAGGGGTAGACAGCGCATTCTCTCTGGAACCAGCTGAAATGGCACAACTCGTACAGGAGACGGAACGGGCTTGGCAGGCTCTTGGGCAGATAAGTTATGGCCCGACGCAAGCAGAGAAGAAGTCTCTCCAATACCGGAGATCGCTGTATGTGGTAGAGAACCTGAAGGCGGGGGAGGTGCTGACCCAAGCGAACGTGCGCGCGATCCGCCCTGGGCTGGGGTTGCCGACAAAGTATCTTGGCATCGTACTAGGACGGACGGTTAAGCAGAATGTTTCGCGAGGGACGGCCTTGGCATGGGAGTTGTTGGGATGATGCCAGATACCGTCCTGAATTTCTCTGGAGGCTTCTTGCGCCCACTGACTGTGGACGACGTATTCGAGGGCTATGTGTCGGGTTTGAACAACCCGAAAGTAAATCACTATCTGGATGGCGTGAAGCACTCCCGGCAGACACTGGCGAGCGTGCGTGACTTCGCCGCCTACAATGCGGCGGCAGCGGATGCAGTGCTCTGGGGTATCTGGCAGGAAGGAGCCGCGCATCCCAGCGGCACCGTTCGCCTGCATGGCATCGAACATTTTCACAGAACGGCGCACATCGGCGCTTGTGTCTTCGACCAAGCCGCATGGGGACAACATTTGGGCAGCAAGGCCATCGGCGCTGTGACAAGCTGGGCGCTGGATGTTGAGCATCTGCGCTGGATAGAGGCCGGCATCTTCGTCGGCAACATCGCATCGCAAAAGGCCTTTATCGCGGCCGGCTATGAATGGGTTTTCGATATAGCTGGAAAATACCTTCATGAAGGCGTACCGACAACAGTGAAGGTATATGCTGCACGGTTATGATAACAAGGCGTTAACGGGTCAGCACTTTGCCTGTATCGAGGACTGATTCGCTCTTTATGTTTCGTATTCTTTCGTTCGTGCCCGGCACTGCTGCGTGGCATCGAAATCGCATGCGTCGTGCGATGCGCGGTTATAGGATTTTGCGAGAGTCTTCACGACTGAGAATAGTCGGGGATGTTAAACATGCAATAACCGAGATGCCTCTTGACTTGGGTGTTGGTTCTTTTTGCGAGACGCTGTTGGGAGCTGCCGCAGGCGCAGCCGAGTTGGCTGTACGACAGTATCTTCTCTTGCGGCTGGGCGGTTTGAACCTTAACAGGGTGCTGTTGATGGCCGCCACAGATACTCGGAAAGGTATTGTCTACCCTATGCCTGCACAGTGGAGAAGGTTGCTCCATCAGCATGGGTTTCGGGTATCTGTATGGCGATGTTCGCTGTGCTGGGCCGCTTACGTTTTCGCGGTGTGGGCGCACGGCGTAATTCAAATATTTCGAATCGTGATAGACGGGATTTTGCATGGCCGGCTGAGAAAATCTAAAGAGCCTGGTTATGCTTATTTCATGAATTTGACAGCGGCAAACCTGCCACCTGTTGTCAGCGAAACGCAGAGTTTTGACATCGTTTCCTGGTATGTACAATGGCTAGGACGCAATCCAGCAGTGACTTCCATTAGGCATGGAGTTTTGGGTGCGCCTGATATCACGGTAGATGGATTCGATGTCTCGCCACAGAAAAACCCATTTCCACCATTATCGGGATCCCGGGAAATCGCAGCCTATTTGAATTGGGGTCTGAGTGCGATCGTGCAGTCCACATTTGACTCGTTGCGCGGACGTTGGTCGCATGCATTGCTTTTGAGCCAAGCCGCACTTGCGGCACAGGTTCGTTGCTTGCCCGATGAGTTGCTAGCGAAATGCTTTCTGTTTCATAACAGCAGTTGGATTTACCGCCCTCTTTGGACATACGAGGCTGCAACCAAAGGGGCCGATATTTCGATGTATTTTTATTCAACCAACTGTGAAACATTCAAACGTCCTTCCGGGTATGCGAACCCAATGTATGGATACCGGGCAATGAACTGGCCACGCTATCTGGTCTGGGACTGTTACCAAGCTGATTTCGTTCTTCGAATGACTGACGGTGCGGCACAATGTGAAGTGGTCGGGCCAATCTGGTTTCAAGATAAGGTTGGTGACATCAGTTTCGAATCCGGTGTTTTGGCTGCGATATTCGATGTTACGCCGGTCCGTTCTTCCAGCTATCGACTGCTCGGACTTGATCTCGAGTACTATGTTCCTGACACGGTGAATGCCTTTTTGGAGCATATTTGGCGATCAGTGTCGCGTCGGAACGGACGATTGCTATGGAAGCGGAAGAGAGAAATTGGTCGAGCAGCGCATCCAAAATATCGCGCATTTGCAGAGTGCCTGGGTGGTGAAAAAAACATAATGCTGGTTAATCCCTCGATCTCGGCGATAAAGGTGATCAAATCTGCAAACTTTACGATTTCCCTCCCATTCACTTCGACCGCGTTATTGGCTCGAGAAATGGGAAAGCCTTCGGTTTATTACGATCCGACTGGCACGCTGTCACCCGATGATAGGGCTGCTCATGGCATTCCTATCCTGACAGATCTAATTGCTCTGGATGCTTGGATTGAGGTCCAAATGCAAAAGTCAGAGATTCACCCGCCGAAATAATTGACCAATTGCCCATATAGAATCAGTCGTAGCTTGTCAAAACCCCTAATGAAATTGTCTTGAAAAGATCATGATCAAGCGCTGTGTCAAAAGCTTTGTAGACTGGATGACACGTCTCATCGTTGTTATTCCCGGGGGCTCGTATTTCTATGAGCAGATTCTGGCGACAGCAATGTCGACTCGAGCAACGGTAACCTATAGCGGCAGGACGTTGTCTTTCACTATTCCTAATCACCTTGCACGTTATCGCGCGGAAAGCTTCGCTAGCAAAGAGCCGGAAACTCTAGATTGGCTCGAAGGAATGCCCGAGGCCTCGATTTTATGGGATGTTGGTGCAAATGTTGGTATTTATTCAATCTACGCGGCTTCAAAGCGTGGCGCACGGGTTTTTGCATTCGAACCGTCAGTATTTAACTTGGAACTGTTGGCGCGCAACGTCTATTTGAATGAATTGCAGCGCCAGATCGTAATCGTCCCATTCGCGATTTCTGACGTTGTAGGGCCAAGCCTTTTTAAGATGACCTCTACAGCTTGGGGCGGCGCCTTGTCCACCTTCGGTCAAGATTTCGACCAGCATGGCCAAGTACTGCTCAGCCGCTTCGAATACCAAATTATGGGTCTCACGATGGATGACATGAACCACCTGCTGCAGATCCCCTTACCGCATTACATCAAGATCGACGTCGACGGTATCGAACATTTCATCCTGCGTGGTGGTGCCACAGTTCTCAAGCATGTAGAAAGTGTCCTGATTGAAATAAATGATGATTTCCCACAGCAAGTAGAGGAGTCTTCGCGTCTACTGAAGGAGGCCGGTCTAAGATTGCATAAAAAATGTAACCTGAATGCCGGCAGCCAGTTCAACCAGTGGTGGGTGCGGACCTCCGCCAAATGCATGCAGGAGATTTAAGCTTGCCTTATTACCCTTTTCTTAGTGCCCCCGGATGTAAAGGGTATGCGACACTTTGCAACTTTGCACCGAACAATTGGGAAGAGGGGCCAGAGCGATCCCGCTCACTTTACTTGACCTGGTCAGACGGTGAGTATTGGAAAAATCGCTGCCTTGCGACGATTGAATACGGTTCAATGAAGACCGTTCTGATGGAGGACATAGCTGATATCGTGCCGAGAAGCGAACTGCCGCTGCTTTCGCTTCGCGACGATTCATTGCCCGAACGAGCAGCCAAGCTTCCTGCTTCGGGTATGCCACACACCAGCTACCCAAACTGGCGAGCAACGCTTGGTCTAGTAGCCCATAGTGGGACGGATACTTGCTACCAAGGCGAAGTGGATCCCTTCCCAGCGCCCGGATCGATGCTGACGTTCGGTCATTTTCTGCAGGTAGATTCAGGGATTGAGAATTACCTATTATTAGTCAATCTTGAAGAGCGCCCACAGGTGCGTACTGCAACGCTTGAAGTGCGAGATGCTTCCGAACCTGCCCGCCTACTGACTAGCGTGCAAGTCCGAAATAATAGCGTCAACGTTGTAAAGCTCGATTGGCCTGGAATAGACGAAGGACAGTTACCGCTGTTGGTATGTTCGGGCATGTCGGGTATTCCACTTTATTTCTCGCGTAGCGCCGACGGCAGCTTTCTAAGCCTTGAACATACCCACCCGCCAGCATCATTGGTGGTGCATGGCCGTCGCATGGAGGTTCAGAGGCTGCTCAAGCAGCGTTGGTTCTCGAAAGCGTACTCTGCATGAATCCAATTATCAAACGCATGCGTCGCGCTGTCTGGACTTACAAACAACCTCTGACTCGGGCTCCGGCCATAGCCGGCGCCCCTCTGAGTGATCTGTTCATGTGGCGCAAGGGACCGGATTGGCAAACCGGCTTCGAGTTGACAGATTTGGTCGGTATGTTCGAGGCGAACGATAACATCGCCCCAAGGAAAACCCGTGTCTTGCTTTTTGATTCGGCTGGCAACGAAATCGAGCAAACGGAGTTTGAGCCTCCCTTATATAGACGACAGCAAATCGACATTTCGGAGCTAGCCCAAAACACCAAAGATAACGTTGGGACATTTGCGGTTTTCCACTCCCATACGCCCCCTGAGGTGCAAATTTTGGGGAGTCACTTGGCAGAACGAGGCTATGTAAGCTACCGATTCCGCAATGCCCCCCTGCGGTCTTTCGTGCATGGAAACCTCGACGCGGTGACATTGGGGGCAAATCAACGCACTACCTTGTTGGGAGGATTTGGCCTTTTACGGCGAGAATACCGACTACAGCATGCACTTCTCCCGGGCACTCGTTACGAAATTGGTGTCGTCAATCCCAGTCTTCGCAGCCAGTCCTTTTTTTGTGACGTACTGTCAGCAGACGATGGCACGAGGATCAACGTGCTGCATGCCACGCTACCCGCAGGTGCATGTCATTTGTTTTCGTTGATGCCCGACGACTGCACCCTGCGCGTGGTGATTCGCAGTCGCCTTGTCATGGCAAGACCTCTGATATTCAGGTTTCAAAATTCGAACCTGGATGTGCTTCACGGCTAAAAATTGATGTGGGGATTATTCGCAGTAGATTCTGGCCCTCGCCAGACGCTGGAGGCATTGGAGGCCAGTTCCAGTTTTTCCTGGATCAATTGCGCTGCAAATTCCAACTCTTTAGAAGAAAAATTCGCGCATTCCGGTATCCAAGGGATCGTCGTTGGAACTTCCCTTAGTGAAGTCGGTGTTGCCCTCGAAAAGGAGGCCCGAATCGTTGCGCGCCGCCTCGGCCTAACTTTGGCAGCCATTGAGGATTTCTCCGGAAATTATCCGCATGTTTTTGGCGGGGAGGTCGATCTGCTGATCGTGGAAAGCGAACTGGCCGGGGACGCTGTAAGGCGGCGTCTGAAAGAAGACTGTCCCTCTATCTTCGTTGGCGCTGCAGTTCGTTACGATAGTTTGCGCAGCAACATGTGCAGTCAGGAAGTAGTCGATTCAAAAAGTGACGGGGAGCTGCTTTGGATTGGACAACCCGAAACCGAGCACGCCTTAATTTCACTGTCGAGAATACTGCCGTATATAGAGGCGTCAGGCATGAGGCTCATGTTCCGCGCGCATCCACGGGATCATGGATATGAGCTGGGCAGTTACTCAAAATTGATTTCTCGCTACTCTGGCGTTATTCAAGATGTAAGTGCGCTTTCTCTCGAAGTCATGCTTGCTATGGCACCATGTCTGACTTTGACTCATTTCTCCTCATTGGCGGTCGAGTTAGGATTTCGAGGGATACCGGTTGTACATGTATTATTTCCTGACGCCGGAGGGGCGACGCTGAAGTCGCTAGCAGGTTATAACCTCCCACATGTTTGTACAGCAGGGGGAAGCATGGCAATTTGTAGTGAGAAAGATATCGCCCCAATATTGTCAACGATGATTTTTGATTCCATAGCGAGGGCGAGAGTGATGCGCAACTTCCGTCAGTATTTTGGCGGAGATAGCCCTCAAACTACCCATGTTATTGATCGCCTTAGCGCATTAACTATCGTTTCAAAGAAAAAATTATTTGCAGGAGAATCGAAGTGAAAAAAAGAGTTGTAATCCCCATAAGGTCCCAAGACCTCAGTCTACGCTACGCTCAAGAATCGCTACTCGCAGATGGAAGCTTATCTCTCAATGCATCCGAAATTGAGAAGCTTTTGTCGGTCATTCCAGAGGATCCACCAATCACGAAGCTGCTACATGCCGAGGTGCGCTATGAAGTTACTGACCATTGCAACGCAACTTGCATCATGTGTCCGCGTGAGGAGCATGAGAATGGGCGCGAGCATGGCATCATGGATCAGGCTAAGTATGAGCGCAGCATTGACGAGGTCGTGGGACTAGGCGCAAAGAAGATTGTACTCACCGGTTTCGGTGAACCTATGCTCGACAAGCGACTGGAGAACAAGATTGCTTATGCCAAGAGCAAAGGCCTATCAACTTATATCATTACGAATGGCTCCGTCTTGAACAGCAAGCGCGCCCAAGGAATTCTCGAGGCGGGACTGGATGAAATGCGTGTAAGTTTTTACGGGATGGGGCGTGACACTTATAACACCGTTATGCAAGGGTTGGACTACGAGAAGACCCGCGACGGCCTGTTGGAGTTTCTGGCATTGCGCGAACGCTTGGGGGCGCAAACAAAGGTACAGCTATCGTACCTAACTATGCCTGAGAACGCCAAAGATGAAGGGGCTTTCCGAACTTACTGGGAGCCTAAAGTCGAGGCGATTGAAATATGGAGACCACACAATTTTGGCGACGGTCGTGATTACCGCGAGCGCGAAATTGATGGGAAGGTCAGCATCAGAAAAACCTGCGGCCGTCCTGAAAGCGGACCACTTCAAATTCAGTGGAATGGGGAAGTGATCCCGTGTTGTTATGACTACAACAACAAGATTATTCTTGGCAATGCTTTCGAGGATTCTGTGCTGGATATCCTAAATGGAGCGAAATACCGTTTGCTGCGATATGCGCACAGATCTGGGCGCTTCGATCTCTTCCCCTATTGCGATCAGTGTGACCAGTTATTGCCACATGCGGACGCGCTCGTCTACACAAATCGCCACAGTTTGCCTCCTGAAGAAGCCGTGAAGCTCTCGAATACGGACCTTTATAACTTGGCGGACGCAAAGGAAATAGACGAGAGCGTCCTCAATTCTCGTTACAAGCAATAGTCTTTTAAAGAATTTTGCTTGAGTAGGTAGTGGACGAAAGTCAATTTCGTGCCTTATGCAAGGCTTGCGACGAGATTCTTCTCGAGCGAGGTGCTGAGCCTGAGTGCTTGGCCGTTGCTTGGCTCCACTTAGTGCGCGAGCATCCGGTCTTTCTGGATCGCTATGAACGGCTCTTCGATTGGCCTGTAAAGAACTGGATGCAATGGCTTGGGGTAAAGCGAGGTCTGATCGAGGTAATGCGAACTCTGCGCCAGTTGCTGCGCGCTGTGCGCCGCGAGCTGTGCAGGGAGCCAGTTATATCGGCATCCGCTGACATTCTCTTTGTATCGCATCGCGTCAATTCATCATCGACCGAAAACGACTTCTATTTTGGGAGCCTTCCAGAGGAACTTGCCGCCTTGGGAAAACGGGTAACGATCGCTCTAATTGACCATACGGACGATTCAGGAGCAGTACCGCGGGTATTTCCGGGAAGGCACAAAAATCTTCAGCACATCTTGCTTCCCAATGTCGCCCGGTTTGACGAAGAGTTTCGTATGCTCTTGGGCCAGTTGCGTTTTGCGTTGAACTTCTCGAATGAAATCGATCGCGCGACTCTATCCGGGAAGGTGCGCATTGCAGCTACGGCTGAAGCACTGGCAAGTGCGGCCTTTCATACTTTGCGAATTTCTCGGCAAATCAGTGAATTGGCCGAGCGGCAAAAGCCAGGGTTTCTCATTAGCACATACGAGGGTCACGCTTGGGAGCGTGCAACTTTTCAGCTTGTACGGCGAAATCAGCTTGGGATTAAATGTGTCGGCTACCAGCATGCAGCACTATTTCGCCTTCAGCATTCGATCCGGCGAAAGCTTGGCTATGGCTCAGACCCAGATGCCATTTGGACATCTGGAATTTTCGCGGCCGAGCAATTAAGTCACGAATCAAGGCTTGAAGGCACCAAGATTGCTGTTGTTGGCTCTATCAGAGTTCCAGAAGAACTTACTCCAATCCGGAATTCCCAGAGACACAGAAAAAGCGCGTTCACATGCTTAGTTTTGCCAGAAGGTTTAAAGTCGGAATGTAATTTTCTGTTCGAATTCGCGCTTGAGTGTGCGGCAGTTTATCCCAATGCGAACTTCATATGGAGGCTGCATCCGGTAATCGGGTTTGAGCAATTATGCAAAGAAAATCCTCGATTTCGTGAAATTCCACGAAATGTAAGTATTTCAAGTCAGTCGCTGCTCGATGATATTTTGAAATCGGACTGTGCTCTATATCGCGGCAGTACCGCTGTCATACACGCTGTTCAGGCTGGTGTTGTACCAATTTATGTACAAAAAGAAAAAGAATTATGCATCGACCCTTTATATGGGGCGCGGATTGGGGTGGGTAGGATCTTTGAGCCTATTGAATTAGAACATGCTGCCGAAAAGGAAAGCGCAGAAACAAATTCAAGCTTTATTAGGAGTTATTGTAGGAATCTGGTTTCGCCCATGCTCCCGGCTGCCGAGGTGATGAGATTATTGGATGAATTGTGACCAACATTACTGAAGTATCAGTAGTTATCGCAACGCTCGGTGGCGGGCTCTTGCAGCAGACGCTGATGTATCTTAATAAATCTTCGATCCGGCCTCGAGAGATACTGATATGCATTCCTGAGCCGGAAGTGAATAATTTGGATTTTGAATTGCCTGATAATGCGCGCTTGATCAAAGCTCCCAAGCGCGGGCAGGTGGCGCAACGTGCCTATGCTCTTGGCATGGTCAATTGTGAATTTGTAATGCAAATCGATGATGACATCATGCTACAGCCAGATGGAATTGAATTGTTAATTGATTCGATCGAAAACGCTGGTGCGCGTAGCGCGGTTGCGCCATTGATTAAAAATTGCTCTTCAGGCGCTTACTTAACCCAATATCGAAATGATTTAAAGGGGATTTTTCGAAGTTTAGTGGCCACTTTGATTGGAGGGGCGCCCTGGGGGTCGAAGCGAATGGGATGTATTGATAAATCAGGGATGCCATATGCAATCGACAAAGCTTACTGCGACGAAGAGAAGCTTGTTTCAGTCGAATGGTTGCCAGGCGGTTGTGTCCTGGCTCGACGAGCAGACCTCATTCTTGAAGATTACTTTCCTTTTCAAGGAAAGGCATATAGCGAAGATGTGATTCATTCTTTGCTATGGCGAAAAAATGGCGTTCGTTTATGGATTGCTCCTGATGTCGCGGTTTGTACGTACGTTTCTGCATCCGCTCTTACTTCAAAGTCAATCCGAGCCGATTACGAAGCACGCAAGTACGTGGTCTCAATGATGGGGGGCAGCTTTTTGCGATGTTGGCTCTGGTATCAATGGATTGCCTTTCGGGAAAAAGCTCGGGCTCTGCTTAGGTAATCATGCCTACTTATCTACCGGTTACTCTTGTTATTCCGATTTTGAATGAATCGAAATCGTTGCCAGAGTTGTTTCATGCTATCGAAAGACAAACACACCGCCCGAATGAAATAATCTTTTCTGATGCGGGATCGACAGATGACAGCCTCTCCTTGATCGAAGCTTGGTGGTGCCAGGCAGGCTGGGAAAACGCAAATTGTAGGGTGCTTTCCCGTCCAGGGGCAATGCCCGGAGCCGGGCGCAATGCGGGTATGCGCGCTGCGCGCAATGATTGGATTGCCTTCACCGACGGTGGCATTACGCCAGCGACCGATTGGTTGGAACAGCTGTACCGGCACGCCCTTGAGACGCAAGTTCAGGTGGTTTTAGGTGTTTCTCATTTCTCCGCGAAGGCGCCATTCGCAAAAGCAGTGTGTGCATTGTCGTACGGTCACGGTGCGTTTCATCCGGTTATTCCTGCATCTTTATTTGACCGTCGTGTTTTTGCAAAGATAGGTGATTTTCCAGAGCATTTACGAGCGGGCGAGGACCTGATCTTGATGGCTGCCTTGCGGACGGCTTACGGTGCAAGTGAGGTATGTGAAGCTGCGCAAGTGTCTTACTCCCATTTCCCGACGGATTGGCGTCAAGCCATACGCAAGTGGCGCGTGACCGAATTTCACTGTGTACTTGGAAGGGTGCGGATGAGGCAGCAACTGCTTTATCTCTTCGGACTACCTGCAGTTTATCTGATGGTAGGCCTAGGAAATGGGTTTGGCGTTACCCTGTTTGTAATTTATCTGCTGTTGCGCGGAATAATTGATCCAATCCGGCGCAGCCCGGATCGGCCATGGTGGGGAAGCGATCCGCGAGCTGCGTTCATTGCGCCGCCTCTGGCGGCCATGCTTGACCTAGCAAAATGGGCCGGGATCGTACAGGGCATCGGAGTCAGGTTGGCTGCTAGAACTGGCTTGGTAGGAAATCGGCCGAGTGACAGTTCAAACTGTCGGTAATTTTTTCTTGAGCGAGTCAGGGGAGTGCCATTTTGCTTGGGTGTCTCGGTCGCTTGGTGGCGTTCTCCTCTACTTGATTTCTGCAAACCAGAAAATGTCTGAAAGATAGTAAATCTTCAATGTTTTCTTATCAAATCACCGCTAACAGCCGCGGACTGCTCGCACAAGACGCATCCTCCAGCTAGGGATCTAATGCGCAGGGGCTTATCAACGCAGCCCGATGAACTCACGCCAATCAAAATTTGAAAGAGTCTGCGTCTCAACATGCCGGTCGCAGTACTATTTCAGCATCAGATTTTTGATCAGGAAGGCATCTCGAATTTCGACATGAAAAAGACAGTCTGCTTCGTTGCCACGACGCCTTTCGTTGTAAATGCCTTCTTGAGATCTCACCTATTGGCACTTGCAAGGAGTTACAACGTTGTACTTTGCGTGAACGTCAATGCCTATCCCTTGGAGGCGGATCTTGTAGCAGCTATCAAAATCGTCAACATAAACATTGAACGCAAGATTTCGCTTTGGGCGGATGCCAGAGCCCTCGGGCAGCTATGCAGGATCCTTATTCGCAAGCGACCGCACGCTGTGCATAGCATCACACCAAAAGGAGGACTACTCGCGATGTTGGCGGCGTGGATTGTACATACCCCGCATCGGTTCCATACTTTTACTGGTCAGGTTTGGGTCAATCGGAAAAGCCCGAGCCGGTTTTTACTCAAGATCTTTGATCGCCTGATCGTAAAGATGGCTACACAAGTTTTTGCCGACAGCGCTTCACAGTGTCGTCTGCTGCGCGATGAAGGCATTATTCGTGAAGGAGAAATAAAGATGCTGGGAGCGGGATCCATCGCTGGTGTCGACCTGGCGCGATTTCATCCAGATCCTGCTGTCAGTATTCAATTACGCGAAAAACTGGGAACTGCTGCGAGTACTTGTGTATTCCTGTTTGTTGGTCGTTTAGCTCGGGACAAAGGGGTTTTTGATCTGATTCAGGCATTCCGCCAAGTTGCCGCTGCATTGCCTGGTGTTGAGCTATGGGTTGTCGGGCCCGACGAAGAGGGCTTGCAGCACGCATTACAAAAAAGTGCTGTGGGGTGTAAAGCCCCAATCTACTGGCTAGGGGCGACGTCGAACCCCGAGCACTTCATGGCTGCTGCAGATGTCCTTCTTTTGCCAAGCTATCGTGAGGGATTTGGCTCGGTTTTGATTGAAGGAGCTGCATGTGAGATTCCCGCAATAGCCTATCGCGTTGATGGAGTGATCGACGCTGTAGTCGATGGAATCGGTGGGCGCCTTGTCGAATCTCGCAAGCCGATAGCAATGGCCCAGGCTATGGAGGAGTTGGGACGGGATAGAGATCTACGCCAGCTTCTGGGACGTCAGGCTCGAGAGCGTGTCGAGCGAGAGTTCTGTAGTCAGAAGGTAACCAAAGCTTGGTGTGATTACTATGCCAGCCGTCTGGATTAGATCAGAAGTGAAACGCATTTTTGACATCTTTCTAGGATCTTTGGCCTTGGTAATTCTATTGCCTCCACTGGCGGTGCTTGCCCTGATGGTACGAATTACTTCGCGCGGACCGATTCTGTACTGGAGCCGCCGGATTGGGCGAGACAATAAGATTTTCAAAATGCCCAAGTTTCGTAGCATGCGGGTTGGCACGCCGACGGTTGCTACTCATTTACTAACTGATCCCGAAGCTTACCTGACGCCGATAGGCTCATTTTTACGCGCATCGAGTATGGATGAACTCCCGCAACTGTGGAGCATTCTCCTTGGGGATATGAGTTTTGTCGGCCCTCGCCCGGCGCTGTTCAATCAAGATGACCTAATCGCGCTTCGAACCGAAGCCGGGGTTCATAAACTGGTGCCGGGATTGACCGGGTGGGCACAGATTAATGGTAGGGACGAATTACCTATCCTGGAGAAAGTCAAGCTAGACGTTGAGTACCTTCAGAGGCGCTCATTTGTATTTGATTTATGGATTTTGTGGCTAACTTTGTTGAAGGTGTTGCGACGGGACGGAATTTCCCACTGAATGTCGAACATTCTGGAGAACGAAGATGTATTTGCAGAAATTTGCTCTTCCCATGTTGGCTTTACCTCGGTGGGCTAAACGTTTTGTTGTAACAACCGTTGATATAAGCCTTTGTGTATTAACAGTCTGGTTTGCTTATTACCTGAGACTTGGTGAATTTATAGCCTTATCTGGGAATGCGTTGCTTGCCGTCGCAACTTCCGTCGGCATAGCCCTACCGATCTTCATCGTATCTGGATTGTATCGAGCAATCTTCCGATACAGTGGCTGGCCGGCCTTGCTTGCTGTGGCACGAGCGATTGGAATATACGGCCTCCTATACGCATCAGTGTTTACGGCTATCGGAATTCAAGATGTCCCTCGCACCGTCGGCATCATTCAGCCAATGCTACTCCTACTATTCGTGGGTGCATCTCGAGCCATGGCACGCATTTGGCTCGGTGATAAGTACCAAAGTATTCTCAAACACGCTTCTCGCCCAAAGGTACTTATTTATGGTGCTGGTCGAACTGGAAGAGAGTTAGTTGCAGCTATGGCGAACAGCCACGAAATGCAGGTTGTAGGCTTTCTCGACGATGACGATCGTTTGCACGGACATGTGCTGAATGGCCAGCCTATCTACAATCCTGCGGATCTGGTCAGCCTTGTGTCAACGCTAACGATTAGTGATGTATTGCTAGCCATGCCTAGTCTTAATCGTAAGCGTCGTAATCAGATTTTGACTCAGATCCTAGTGGCCCGCGTGGCCGTACGCACTCTGCCAAGCGTGACGGATTTAGCACAAGGCAAGGTCAGTGTCTCGGATCTGCGCGAACTTGACATCGACGATCTGCTTGGACGTGAGCCCGTTGTACCCAACCATATACTTCTGGCAATGAATGTGCGCAGTAAGACAGTCATGGTAACGGGCGCTGGCGGCTCAATTGGTAGTGAACTTTGCAGGCAGATCCTTTCAATAGGACCAAGCAAACTACTGCTGATTGAGCAGTCTGAGTTCGCGCTCTACGGAATTCATCAAGAGCTTGAAGATAAGCTTTTTGGTCGCAAAATCGCTCTGGTACCCTTGCTTGCTTCGGTGCAAGACGGCGATCGAATGCGCGACATCATGTCGACGTGGCGCCCAGATACAGTGTATCACTCTGCTGCTTACAAGCATGTGCCACTCGTGGAGCATAACCCGGCTGAAGGCATAAAAAATAACGTGCTGGGCACGCTGCGTACTGCACAGGCCTCAGCAGAAAGTGGCGTCTCCGATTTTGTTCTGATTAGTACCGATAAAGCCGTACGGCCGACTAATATAATGGGAGCGAGCAAGCGATTGGCTGAAATGGTGTTGCAGGCACTTGCTGCGACCTCTCTGGGCACAAAATTCAGCATGGTGCGCTTTGGTAATGTTCTTGGTTCATCAGGTTCGGTCGTGCCAAAGTTTCGTAAGCAAATCCGAGACGGCGGGCCTATCACGCTGACTCATCCGGATATCACGCGGTACTTCATGACGATCCAGGAGGCTTCGCAGCTGGTCATTCAAGCAGGCGCTATGGCAAAAGGCGGTGACGTGTTCGTGCTCGATATGGGCGAGCCGGTCAAGATAAGCGACTTGGCGCAAAGAATGATAGAACTGTCAGGCTTAACTTTGAAAAATGGACAAAACCCTGATGGCGATATTGAGATCGAAATCACCGGTTTGCGTCCTGGCGAAAAGCTCTACGAAGAACTACTGATTGGCGACAATCCCAAGCCAACATCTCATTCCAGAATCATGAAAGCCCATGAGGAATTCATTTCATGGTCGGAATTGGAGGCTAAGCTGAAGGGGCTAGAAATAGCGCTAAACGTCAATGACGTCAGTGTTATTCGGTTGATGATGGAGGAGCTGGTGGCCGGATACGCTCCAAGCGATGAAATCGTTGACTGGATCTACCTCGAGCAGGGGGCTGAGGCTCAGGCGTTGGGATTGTCTGGTTAGAACGTACAGCCAATTACAGCAATACGCATGCATCTCCTAAAATGAACGCGAATCGACGGCAGAATGAATTTCTGCCCGAATCTATGACGGAAATAAACAAATGAGGTATTTGGCTCCGGCATGTCCAGATGAGATCGGCGACGTTACGATTTGAAGCTACTCGGCGGTAATCTTGACTTCTAAAAAGTACAGGTGGTCGTAATCGTGTTTCTAAATCGCGTGTGCGAGGTTGTCGCTCAGCTTTCCTAGTATTCTGCTACCGTTAATCAACTCGGATAACTTCTTAGGCAGCGTGGCGTTGCCGATTGTATTCCACTGGTGTTGGCGTAGCATCCAATAGTGACTCCTGAGGTATCCCATTTGAGCAAGTTCGGACCTCAAAAGTGCAAAACTGTTGTCCGACACAAATTCATATGGATGAAGATATATGTGTGGGACAATCCCTTCCTCAACGCACTTGAAATGAAGCCGCTTGGCGACTGCTAACGGAAAAAGCTTCAAATACGAACCGCCAAGACGCAAAGCGGGCGATAGAAGATAGGGTTTCGCCGAAAAAATTGGAAAAAGCTTGATTTCCTCAAAGGTACCCATTTCGTGCAAAAATTTTTTCGCATGGGCTACGCTTCTTCCATACCAAGATGAATCGTAACGAAATATTTTCGCCAGAATTTGATATTGAGGCGGCGAGTTTGTATCAATGCTAAACCTTGGAGCCCGAAATCCCAATACTTCCGCGCCGCTGACGCTTTCCAAGGCGTCTTTTGCCTTCTCCGCAAAATACTTGACCGTACTGGGGGATTGAAGTCTCATGTTGTCATGAAGGTAGTAGTGGCACGCAATCTCGTGACCATCTTTTGCAATTTTGGCGATTAGCTCAGGAGCGTTCTCGGCAAGTATGCCCGTACAAAAAAAGGTCACGTTCCTCGAACCGTGTGCGGTCAGAAAGCTTTGAATCTTTTCGTAACTCTTCCAGAGTGCATCAATTCGGACGGGAGGTGATTCCGATAGACCCAAATGTCGCTTTAAATCGTGAGAGAAATCTTCAAAGTCAATTGACAAAAAAATATCACCGCTCATATCAAATCCGTCCGTCGAACCAAGTACGGTCCAATCGCCAATGCGTCAACATTCGAATTGCAAAACGTATTCATCGCATCTTGCGGTGATTGAACAATCGGCTCCTGAATGTTGAAGGAAGTATTCAGCAACACTGGAATGCCAGTGAGGCTCTTGAATTTTGTGAGAAGTGCGTGATAAGCCGGGTTCACATCTTTCGAGACAGTATGAACGCGAGCAGTCTGATCAATGTGGGTAACGGCAGGAATCATTTCTGCGAATTCATCGCGAACCTTTGCAACGATATTCATATATGGGCTTTGCTGCTCAAGTTCGAAATATCTTCCGGCATCTTCTGCAGTAACGGACGGCGCGAACGGTCTAAAAAGCTCTCTCTTCTTGATTTTCCTGTTAACTTCTTCTTGAATATCTGCGCGTCTTGGATCGGCTAGGAAAGACCTGCACCCAAGCGCCCGCGGCCCAAACTCCGATTTGCCCTGAAACCAGCCTATGATGCAGCCATCGGCTAGCAGGGCCGCAGTCTGTTCAATCAATTCTGCAGGTTCAAGCTTGCGTACAATGTCTTTGCAGTACTTGGACACTACGCATTCAATTTCGGAAACCTCGTATTCTGTTCCCAAGTAAGGACTTCGGACAGAACTCGAATCAATTGAAATGCCTTTTTCTCTCAAACTAACAATGGCTGCGCCTATGGCGCAGCCTGCGTCATGAGGTGCGGGAGGTATGATGATCTCATCGAACAGACTTTCCTGAAGAAGCTTCCCGTTCGCAGTCACATTCAATGCGCAACCCCCTGACACAACCAGTTTTCTAATTTCTGGATACTGAATTTTCAGCGGGGATAGAACATGCTGTTGCGCAATCTCGAACGCACGTTGTGCGGATGCCGCAAGATCGACATGTGCTTTGGTTGGGACCTCATCGGGACGGCGAGGTAATCCGAATAAATCGATAAGCGTTGGGTGAAACTTATGGTTTAGTGCCGCATGATAATCGCAGAGCGACGTATTCAAATCGTAACGACCCGAATCGGAAAGCCTCAAAATTTTACTCAAAATGAGATCAAGATAGACCGGTTCGCCATATGGAGCGAGCCCCATCATCTTGTACTCGCCTTCAAGCATCTTGAATCCCAAAAAGCCAGTAAAGGTCGAATACATATGACCAAGCGAATTCGGCCAGTTATGAACGCTGATCGTCTTTCGAGCGCCCCCTTGAACTACCGAAAGCACTGATGATGCATCCTCCCCGCCTCCATCGTAGGAGAGCGATGCATAGTCATCCCAATCACGCATCGCTTCTGCATAGACTTGATGAGTCAAATGATGGTCAAAGTATGAAACATCAAACTTGGATTTGCCAAAAGCATCGGTCAGGATCCTCCGAATCAGAAAGAGATCCAGCCACGAACTAGTATGTCTGGCGACGTCCGTACGTCTGGCTTCGAAAATTTCTTTAAGACGAGAGTTAATGTGACGTCTCGAAAAAGAGGAACTTGCAAATTTTTTCAAGGTTCCCAAAGCGCGTGTTGAAAGGCGCCATGGTTGCCAATAGACAGCCACCTCGGCAATATCAGAAAACTTAATCTCTGCAATTTTCAGGCATTCGCGAATGGCCTCGAGGGGAAACGAATCATCGTTTTTTACTCGCGTCAATCTTTCATTTTCGATTGCACAAACCAAACGGCCCCCTTCAAAAATGCAGGCAGCGCTATTTGTCATCGTAGCTATACCAAGCGTGTACATAGACATTAGGTTTTTTGCATGAAAGGATCAGGGCTTTCCATTAGCTTTTACTAATTGAGCATAACTGCGAGAGCGAAACTATATAGCGTTCGGTACTATTTTTATATCAATCGAAGAGCAGTTGGAATTCTTCGGCGTTTTGTCGACTTCAGGTCCAGCGATGTGGTGGTCGCAAAGATTGACAAAAGGAAGTCGATCCCGCCGATCAAATGCCCTCTGCAATTCCGGCGTCGTCAAAAAGTGTTGCCAGCCATAGCCACGTACTCGGTCTTCTTCAGGAATCTTTGTCGCAATCTGCTGCTTCCGCCGCAGAAATTTCTCATTCCACGGTGAATACCCATAGTGCAGCACCATGATATTCGGTGTGCGCTGCTTCCAATCTGTGCTGAAAGACGAATGCCGGCCAGCGTGATACATGCCGGTTGGATGGCAATGATAAAACCGATTACGTAGCACTGCCTTTGGATAGCCGAGCGCTTGTCTCATCCAGCGCCGATTGAACCGATTGTCATCAATTGCCCATGGCTTTTGCGGGATGAGTGGCAAGTCTTGGCGCGGTTCAACGCCAGGTTCCTTGTCGATCATGGTCATGCCAGAGGCCGCAATCCCTTTTCTGCCCTCCGACTGTAAAAAGCGTTCGATCTCATCAAGGCCAGGATTGGAGATAATGAACTCAGTGGTATTCAGTGCGACCTTCCAGCCTTGCAGGTCGAATTCGTGGCCCATCACTTCGAAATCGGTCAACCATGCATCGAAGTGCGTGAGCCTGCTTTTGACTACCTTCCAGTGGGGTGCAAGGGTTCGACAGATATCCACCGAGTCATCGGTCGAGCCGTGATCGATGAGTATGCCGCTGTCAAACAGCTTCGTATGGTGATCCAGCCACCATGGAAGCAAGTAGGCTTCATTAAAGAAGTGGGTGATGACGGTTCGCACGGTCGCTTGTCCTTGGCGTCAGGGCTCAAGCCAATGCGGCTGCGGGAAATACGCATAGAACTTCGAGCCTGCAGGAACGCCAATTTTGGAGAGTTTGGCAGTAAGCTCTACACGGAAATTCCATGCTGACAAAATGAACAAAGTTGGCTCGACCCACTTGGCTGCTGCCGTAAGGGGCTCTACCAAAGTGTTGCATCCTGGTGCGTACAGTCCAATTTTCAGCGGGGCTTCGTCGAGCAGATGGTCAGGCGATATCTTCGCGGCATTCAGTACAGTGATGGCCTTGGCAGCAGCGCCGACAAAGGCAATGTTGTAGCCCTTTGCCTTGTATTCATCCACGACGGTCTTCACGCCGCTGACCACGCCTTCCGCTGCCTGCGCGAATCTTGCGTAGACTGCAGTATCAAACAAGCCGACCTGGTTTTCATAAGCCGGCAGGTCTTCTGCAATTCCAAACTCCCCTGTCTGAAATGCAGAGACAGAGGGAAGGGATGATTCATCAGCGTGCTGGAGGAAATACACAGGGCTGTCGCCATGCACCTTCACAAGCGCAGTTCCAACAAGCTTGAGACCAGCGCGTTCAGCCAGCTTGCCTATTGAACGCGAGTTGAAGAAAGAGATGTGCTCGTGGTAGATGGTATCGAATTCGCCGTTCTGGAACATTCGCGCCTGCGACGGTTGAATCAGAACGATACCGCCCGGCGCCAGTTTCTGTTTGCAGCCCAGAAGAAACTCGAGCGGCGCATCGACATGAGCCAGCACGTTCATGCCGATGATCGCATCGAACTTGCCTTCGATCTTTTCAGCAGCTTGGGGCCAGTATCCAAGCTCGATAGGAAGCCCATTCTCGCGAGCGCTGTCCACAATGTTTTTGGCCGGATCAACGCCAACACAGGTCAAGCCTTCGGCCTGCATTGCCTTGATCAGGCTGCCGTCGTTTGCAGCAATCTCGAGCACCCGCTTGCCTGTGCCGATGGTTTGGGTCAGCGCCTTTGCAAACCAGATAAAAAAGCTCGCCAGGGTCTTTGACGTACCGCTGACATAAGCGTATTCATCAAAAATCTCGCGTCGATCCACGCTCCAGCTCAACTGCGAGTGCCAGCAGTTCTCACACCGATTCAGTCGCAGCGGGAATTCCGGCGTGTCGGGGCGCGGTTCACGCATATACAGGTTGGCCGGTGGCTGGGTATTCAGGTCCAATACCTGTGTCAGGCGATCGGAGCCGCAGCACAGGCAATGGTTAAGGGCGGTATGTGCCATGGGTTCTGTTCTGGAAGGAGTTCAAGTGCTTAGGTGACGCGGCCGTCACGGCATTGCTGGATAAAGTCAAGCGACCTCTGCTGGACGGAAGTTTGGTTTCGTCCTTCTCCCACCAGCTGGTGCATGCGACCCGTATCAAGCAGGAACGAATAGGTTTCCGAATTGCCCTGGTCGATGACTTCAGCATCCCAAGCGCCGGCGATCCATTCGGCGAATTCGCCAATCGTGCCTGACATGCTGCCCGCGTTGTACACGCCCGGCGCTGCCTCTGTAGTAAGCAGGGCTTTCACCAGAAGCCATAAGTCATCCAGGAACAAGACGGTGCGGTAGGCATCGCGGTTCTTGACGAAGACTTTTCCGGCCGTCGCTGCGGACAAGCTCATCGCATTGAACAGGAGCTCTTTACGCAGGTTGGGGCTGTATCCGGACAGGGTTCCCATGCGCAGCGCATAGAAATTCGAGAGGAAGTTCTCGGCCAGATAGTCGAACGCAAATTTCGAAATGTCATATGCGTTTTGGTACGGAATGTGCGCGAGATCTGTTTCTCGCGATGGTGACAGTGATTTCCCGACCGGAGCGGAATACAGGCTTCCGCTGGACGCGTAAATCAGTTTCGTGGTCGGCTTCAGCTTCTTTGCAAGGCCAAACAGGTTCAGGCAGTTGTTGGCCAGTGCGCCCTGCGGATCTGCCAGCGCCTGCTGAACGCTGGAGTGTCCGGCGAACCATACGACGGCATCGAACTGTGCCAGCTCGTTCTCCGTAAGGCTTGAATAGTCCCTCACAACGGCGGGAATGCCAGCCGGGTTCTGGCGTGTCAGATGGTCGCAAACGGCTGGGTCCAGCCCGAGCTCCTTCAGCCGCGCGTAAAGATAGCTACCGATATAGCCGCAGCCGCCGACCAGCAGCAGGGAGGAAGAGGCGGGGAAATTCTGCAAAAGGCGGCCTTTCAGGGCAATCGGTGAACACTTTCGAAGCTCACAATTTTACTTGAAGGAAAGTATCTCTGGCCGCCGGTCGAGGTGAAGCCCGTATAATTTCAGCTGTGTTCTTCCCCGCCGGAGCCCTATGGATTCCGTACCCTTGTGGGTGCAAATCGTCTCGCTGGTCGCCCTGACCTGCACCTCGGCATTCTTTTCCATTTCTGAAACCGCGTTGATGGCGTTGAATCGCCACCGCGTCAAGCATTTGGCGCGTCGCGGTTCTCGGATGGCGCAGGCGACGCTGTGGTTGCTTGACCATACCGATCGAATGCTGTCGCTGATCCTGATCGCCAATACGCTGATCAATGCCCTGATCACCGCGCTCGTGACATCCATTGCCATTTCCGCATTTGGCAACAACGAAGAGGTCTTGACCGTTGCGACGGCGGTGGTCGCGTTCTTCCTGATTGTGTTCGCCGAGATCACGCCCAAGGTGATCGGCGCAACCTATCCCGAGCGCATTGCCCTGCCGGCGGCGCTTGCGATCAAGCCCCTGATCTTCATCGGCCGGCCCGCTATCTGGTTCGTCAATCTGTTTGTGCGTAGCCTGCTGCGCATGCTGCGAATCCGCACGGGCTCCGAAGCCCGGGACCAGCGGCTGTCACCGGAAGAACTGCGCTCGATGGTGCTCGAAGGTGGCAACTTCATCCCGGTCAAGCACAAGAGCATTCTGCTGAACCTGTTCGATCTCGAGCGGGTGACCGTCGAAGATGTGATGACGCCGCGCGCGCAGATCGAGTCGCTGAACCTGTCGGTACCCGTCGATGAGATCAAGCACCAGCTGACCACCTGTTATCACAACAAGCTGTTGGTCCATGAGGGCGAGGTGAACCAGATCGTCGGTATTCTGCATGTACGCAAGGCGATGGCCCTGCTTAATCAGGAGGATGAACTGACGGTCGATCATTTCCGTGAACTGTTGACCGAGCCTTATTTCATCCCGCCGGAGACCAATCTTTTCACTCAGCTGCAGTACTTCCAGGAGAACCGTGAACGTCTGGCGGTAATCGTTGATGAATATGGCGAGGTGCAAGGGCTGGTGACACTGGATGACATCATCGAAGAGATGGTCGGCGAATTCACTACCTCCACCCCCGGCGCGACACGGGCCGATCAGTTCGGCTGGGACAAGCAGGGCGAATGCCTGCTCGAAGGTTCCATCTCCCTGCGGGATGTGAACAAGCGACTGAACCTGAATCTGCCGCTGGACGGGCCGAAGACCCTGAATGGCCTGCTGCTCGAAGTGCTGGAAGAAATCCCGGAAGCCAGCGTATCCGTCAAGGTTGCTGGTTGCGTGATCGAGATCGTGCAAGTGCAGGAGCAAGTCATCAAGATGGTCAAGCTCTTTCGGCCAAGACGTTAATTTCCAGGTTTGCATCTTCTACCAAGTTCTAATAAAATACCATTAGAACTATGTATATCTAGGTAGAACATGGACCCACTCAGAAACCCTTTCTCGCCCGGGGCGGGCTCGCCTCCGCCGGAAATGGCCGGCCGTGCCCCGATTCTTGAGCAGGCAAATTTGCTGCTAGGGAGGATTCTTCGTGGGAAATCAGAGAAGAGCTTGATGCTCACCGGACTCCGCGGCGTCGGCAAAACGGTGTTGCTGAACGAGATCATGCGGCTGGCTCGTGCGGCAGAGTATCGAACCGTGATGATCGAAGCGCATGAAGACAAGCCGCTGGGACCCCTGATCGCGGCGTCGCTGCGCTCCGTGTTTTTCGACCTTGATCGCGTTGCCCATGCGGGGGCAAGCGTCAAGCGCGGCTTGCGCGTATTGCGCAGCTTCCTCGGCGGACTGAAAGTGAAATTCGGCGAACTGGAGATCGGGCTGGATATCGATCCGGAACTGGGGGCGGCCGATAGCGGCGATCTCGAAATCGATTTACCAAACCTGATCGAAGCATTGGGTGATGCAGCCAAAGAGCGCCATAGTGCCGTTTGCCTGCTCATCGACGAAATCCAGTACCTGAGCTCGAAAGAACTGGGTGCCTTGATTATGGCAATGCACAGAGTGCAGCAACGCCAATTGCCTGTCATCCTGATCGGAGCGGGATTGCCGATCCTGCCCGGCCTTGCCGGCGAATCCAAGTCCTATGCCGAGCGACTGCTCGCATTTCCAGATGTCGGTGCGCTCTCCAAAGAGGATTCAGCCAAAGCCATTGCCGACCCCACGCTATCCGAGGGAGTGACCGTATCGGTCGCTGCACTGGATGAAATTTACCGAATGACCAAAGGCTATCCCTATTTTATTCAGGAGTGGGGTTACCAAATGTGGAACCTTGCCAAGTCAAGTCCGATAGGGTTGGACGTCATCGCAGCGGCGGGCGACATCGCGGTCAGGCGACTCGATGAGAATTTTTTTCGTGTTCGCTTCGATCGTTTGACGCCCGCTGAAAAGAATTTTCTGCGGACGATGGCCGAGCTTGGAGCGGGCCCTATCAGGAGCGGTGATATTGCTGCGGCCTTGGGGGTGCCTGTTAATCGGATTGGGCCCGTGCGTGCAAAGTTGATCAAGAAAGGGATGATTTACAGCCCCGCCTATGGAGATATGGCGTTTACTGTGCCGCTTTTTGACGAGTTCATGAAGCGATCAATGCCGGCAGTCGAGAGAAGGTAACGGTTGATGAAACAGAAAACAGAATGGCGGAGTGTGCGCGCGCAGCGTGGGCTGAAAATGCTGATGTTGGGCTGTACATTTGTTGTCTCGGCCTGTGGAGGTGGTGGCGGTGGTGGTGGATCAACGCAAACCGATACCGCTTTCTCGAAGACCTACATAGCATCGGCAGCTGCCGGCGAAGTGCTCAACTACACCTTCAATTCGGTCAATCGAACCTATTCGTATCAAGTCGTCCGGAGTGCCTATTCCATTCCGACGGGCACGACCGGCTCTGGTACCCTGACAGCAAACGGTGACGGATCCTGGTCGCCGTCCGAATCGCCGACCAGCAAGGTCTATGCGGTATCCAATGGCGGCGTCGTTGGTGGCGTGAAGATTAGTCTGAACGGTACCAACCGCGAAGTCCCGATCTACGGCATTGCTGATCCGCTGATTCAGGTAACGGATTTCGCAGGCACCTACAACTATGTGTCGCTCCAGTGCGCCGTCAAGAACAACGGACTCTTCACCGGTTGTAATACCGATTACGGCACGCTCGTGATCACGGCCAGCTCCATTGCGACCGGCACCTACCAGATGTGCGTAAAAGGCTATCCCACTGCCGCTGTTAATTGTGCCAGTACGGTGAATGGGACGATCTCCGATGCCGGCGTGAGCGGCCTGTGGAAGTTCACGAACAATGCGACCAATCAGGATAGCTACCTGATGGTCCATACCGGTTCGAACGGCCAGCGCGTTGGCCTGCTGGACTTCGATGACTCCGGTGGTCACGGGTTTGGGCAAGCCGTGCTCGCGCAATTGTCCAGTGTTTCGGCATCACAGATTGCTGGTACCTATGTGTACCAGTCGACATTGCCGAACGAGACCAATCAAAAGGCTGGAACCTTCAGTTTCGATGCGGGTAGCTCGACTACCCGTGCAGGTTTGACCTTTGCGCTGAATGCCCCATGGAATGGCATGGCCAAGGTTGGTGCAAACGGCTACGCGATCTTCACGGGCGGGGGAGCTTATGCGTACCGGAACCCGGGCGTCGCCTCCGGATTTTACGAGCTTGGTGTAAAGCGGAGTTATTAAGGTGACGTAATTCTGGCGTTGTAAACACGCGCCATCCTTCGCTGCCTGTCGCGCTGGTCGATGCTGAGACTCCCGACAGGCCAATCAATTTTCCCCGCGCTGATGCAATCAGGTTGATGCTCTCTGCACCCATTTTCGTGTGCGAGGGCATGTGCTTCCTCCAATTGCGTCCGCTGATTCCGGTCTCTCCCGGTCCTTGCAACAAGCGGGCTTGCTGACCGCCCAGCAGGCAGAGGGTCTCCATCGAAGCGCATCCTCCGCCAAGCAGCCGTTCATCGATGCATTGATCCGTAGTGGTTTTATGAGCGACAAGGCCATTGCCAGGTTCTGCTCAAGGACCTTCGGCTATCCTTTGCTCGATT
>JACCDH011696609.1_pt1 | contig 44412 bp, 40 predicted proteins | sample 7442481 | NCBI WGS metagenome assembly JACCDH01 (sample SAMN15323433, study PRJNA562643) | freshwater metagenome | isolation source: river surface water | place: USA:Blue River Watershed | collected 2017-08-15 | reverse complement strand
GCCGTGGCCCTGTCCGACCTGTTCCTGACCAAGGGCGATATCGTGTCGCAGCGCGGCCGCAATCCGCGCGATAACGAATTCTACCGCGCCGAAGAGATGATCCCCGGCGATGCCGCCAAGGGCCTGCCGGTGATCGTGCTGATCGATGCCGGTTCGGCCTCGGCCTCGGAAATTGTCGCCGGCGCGCTGCAGGATCAGAAGCGCGCGCTGATCATGGGTGAGCGCAGCTTTGGCAAGGGCAGCGTCCAGTCGCTGTTCGAACTCGACAAGACCCGCGCCATCAAGCTGACCACGGCACGCTATTACACGCCCTCGGGCCGCTCGGTGCAGGAAGGCGGGATCGATCCCGATATCCGCGTACCCCAGCTGTCCGACCCTGATGCCCAGCGCCGCGCCCAGCTGACCATGCGCGAAAGCGACCTGCGCCGCCACCTCGTCAACGAACTCGGCGTGGCCGACAAGCAGTTGGAGACCGACCGTCAGGACGATCCGCGCTTCAAGGCGACCCCCGAGGAACTCAAGGCCAAGGGCATCACCGACTTCCAGCTCTATTACGCGCTGGAAACCCTGCGCCGGGGCGGGCGGGCGGCCATGGCGCTGAAGGGGAAGTAAGGCGATGAAGGTTACGGCACGTGGGCTTGCCCTCGCGATTCCGGTGGCCCTGCTCGGCGGGGCCTATATTTCGCAGTACGTGTTCGGGCTCTACCCGTGCGAGATGTGCTGGTGGCAACGCTATCCGCATTTCGCTGCCCTGGTGTTCGCCCTTGCTGCCGTGGTGCAACCCCGCCAGAAGCTGTGGCCGATGCTGGCCGCTCTGGCGATCCTGACCTCAGGTCTGATCGGGGCTTTCCATGCCGGGGTTGAATACCAATGGTGGGAAGGCATTACCGGCTGTGCGACCACCGCCGAGGCCGGTGGTGATCCGCTCGCGGCAATTCTCAACGCGCCGATCGTGCGCTGCGATGTCCCGGCCTGGACCCTGTTCGGGATCTCGCTGGCGGGGTTCAACTTCCTGATCTCGACCGTCGGCGCACTGGCGATCCTTGCCCTGCTCCGCCGCGAAGGAGCCACGGCATGAGCGACACCGCCCGCATGCTGCGCGTTGATCAGGCCGGCGAATACGGCGCAACCCGGATCTATGCCGGGCAGCTTGCCGTCATGGGGGACCGGGCTCCGCATGCCGGTGAGATCGCCCACATGGCCGAGCAGGAAGCCGTGCACCGCGCGAAGTTCGATGCCTTGATCGCGCAGCGCGGCGTTCGCCCGACAGCATTGCAGCCGGTCTGGGGCATGGCCGGCTATGCCCTGGGCGCAGCGACGGCGCTGATCGGGCCCAAGGCCGCCATGGCCTGCACTGCCGCGATCGAGACCGAGATTGACCGCCACTATACCCAGCAGCTTGAAGAACTGGGCGATGCCGATCCCGAACTGGCGGACATGATCCGCGAGTTTCGCGATGATGAGCGCGCTCATAAGGAAGCAGCGATCGCCGCCGGGGCCGAGCAGGCCCCAGCCTATCCGCTGCTTTCCGGCGCGATCCGGTTTGGCTGCCGGCTCGCCATACGCCTGTCCGAACGGATTTGACGACGCGGACTTGACCGGGCGCAAGGAACCGCCCTGCTTAAGCTGTCATTCAGCGCGCAAGGTCCCTATATTGGGCAACCGCGCCAAGGAGATTACCCATGCGCCGCCTGCTGATCGCTGCTCCGCTGCTGTTCACCGCCGTCCCGGCACTGGCGCAAGATGCGCCTGAGCCAAAGGTCAACCAGCTGATCGTCTATGGCAATGATGAATGCCCGGTTTCCGGCGATGACACGATCACCGTCTGCGCCCGCAAGGCCGAAGCCGAACGTTTCCGCATTCCGCAAATCCTGCGCAAGTCCAGCTCGCCGCAGAACGAGGCCTGGAACAACAAGGTCCTGGCTTACGAGCGCGTCAGCAAGACCGGGACGATGAGCTGTTCGCCGGTTGGCGCCGGCGGCTGGACGGGCTGTTCGGGCCAGCTGATCAACGCCGCCTATGCCGAGAAGCAGAGCGACGAGAGCATCCGCTTTGGCCAGCTGATTGCCGACGAACGGGCCAAGCGCATGTCGACGATCGACAAGGACGCGGCCAAGACCCAGACCGATGTCGAAAAGCTTGAGGACCAGATGGAAGCGCGCCGCAAGGCCGAAGCCGAAGCGGCAGCCAAGGCTGAAGCAGACAAGAAGCCCGAAGGCGGCAACTGATCAGGCGCTATTTGCGCGGCACCTGCGCCACTTCGGCCAGCCACACCTCGGCCAGCCCGTCGCTCGGTGCGCGCCAGTCCCCGCGCGGGCTCAGGCTGCCACCCGATGAGACCTTGGGTCCGTTGGGAATCGCGCTGCGCTTGAACTGGCTGGTGGCAAAGAAGCGCCGCACGAAGTTTTCCAGCCAGCGGCGGATTTCGGCCAGCGTGTAGTCTTCCTTGCGCTCCTCCGGGAACCCGAACGGCCAGCGGCCCGTGCCGTCCTTGCGCCAGGCGTGCCAGGCCAGGAAGGCAATCTTGGCCGGCGTCAGCGCCTGGCGCAGGGTGTAGAACAGGAAGAAATCGTTGAGCGCATAAGGCCCGACCGCCGCCTCCGTGCTCTGGATCGCGCCGGCAGCATCGGCCGGGACCAGCTCGGGCGAGATTTCCTGAGCGAGGATGGCGGTCAGCACCTCATCGGTTGCGGCATCGAACTGCTCGCTCTCCACCGACCAGCGGATCAGGTACTGGATCAGCGTCTTGGGCACGCCGCAGTTGACGGCATAATGGCTCATGTGGTCGCCCACGCCATAGGTGCACCAGCCCAGCGCCAACTCGGAAAGATCGCCTGTTCCCACCACGAAGCCGTGATGGTGATTGGCCAGGCGGAACAGGTAGTCGGTGCGCAGGCCGGCCTGGACGTTCTCGAAGGTCACGTCATAGACCTTCTCACCCCGCGAATAGGGGTGGCCCATGTCTTTCAGCAGTTGTTCGGCGGCCGGGCGGATGTCGATCTCTTCGGCAGTGATGCCCAGGGCGTCCATCAGCCTCCAGGCATTGGCCTTGGTGCCTTCGCTGGTAGCGAAGCCCGGCATGGTATAGCCGCGGATGGCGGTGCGGGGCAGGCCAAGCCGATCGCAGGCCTTGGCCGCAACAACCAGCGCATGGGTGGAATCGAGCCCGCCGGAAATGCCGATCACCAGGCACTTTGCCTTGGTTGCTTCCATGCGCCGGATCAGACCGTCGACCTGGATGTTGAAGGCTTCGTAGCAGTCCTGGGCCAGCCGCTCGGCACGGTGGGGGACATAGGGGAAACGTCGCAATGCGCGCTTCAGGCCCACGTCCTTTTCGTGCAGCGGCAGGGTGAAATCGATCCGCCGGAATTCCCGTTCCGGGTGCCCGGCGGCAACGGCAGTATCGTTGAACGATCCCGTCCGCATCCGTTCGAGCCGCAAGCGCTGCACATCGACATCGGCAATCGCCAGTTGCGGCTGGCGGCTGAACCGTTCCGATCGGGCCAGTTCCTCGCCCAGTTCAAAGATTGAACCCTGGCCATCCCAGGCCAGGTCGGTCGTGCTCTCGCCCGCGCCTGCGGCGGCATAGACATAGGCCGCAATGCAGCGCATCGATTGGGCCGCGCAGAGCGTGGCGCGATCGTCCGCCTTGCCCACCGTGATGTTCGAGGCCGAGAGATTGCAGAGCACCGTCGCGCCTGCGAGCGCACCCCGGATTGCGGGCGGCTGCGGCACCCACATGTCCTCGCAGATCTCAAGGTGGAAGGTGAAGTCCGGCAGATTGGCAGCGCGGAACAGCAGGTCCGTCCCGAACGGCACCTCGACCCCGCCAAGGTCAATCGTTTCGCCCGTGATCCCCACGCCCGGAGCAAACCACCGCTTCTCGTAATACTCGCGGTAATTTGGCAGGAAGCTTTTCGGCACGACCCCCAGCACCCGGCCTTGCGTGACTGCGGCCGCACAATTGTACAGCCGGCCATTGCGGACCAGCGGCAGGCCCACCACCAACACGGCACGCATCCGCTCACTGGCCGTGACTATGGTGGCCAGGGCCGTGCGTGCGGCATCGAGCAGCGCCTGCTGGGTCAGCAGGTCGTCGATGGCATAGGCGGTCAGGCAGAGCTCGGGAAAGACCACCAGGTCCACCCCATCACGCTCGGCCTGCGCCGCAAGGTCCAGCACCGCACGCGCATTGGCCGCAGGGTCCGCCACGAAGACCGAGGGCGTGGCCGCGGCCAGCCGGACCAGGCCATGGCGGTGAATCGAATGAAAGGGCAGCGGATCGCTCATCGGCCCTGTCTAGAGTGTTGCGAGCCAGCCGTCGACCTTGGCGAAATGGTCTTCCCAGGTGGGCGCGCGGAACCTGTCCATGACGGCCAGTTGCCGTTCGCGGTCCGGCGGATTGTCGCAGTAGGCGCGGATCGCCGCCTCCCAGCCCTGGCCGTCTAGCGGATCAAGATAGAGCGGAATGTCACCGGCGATCTCGCGGAAGACCGGCAGGTTGCTTGCGATCACCGGCACCCCGCGTTGCAAGGCCTCGATCACGGGGATCCCGAACCCTTCGATGAAGCTGGGCATCAGCAGCGCCCGGGCCTGGTCCAGCCAGCCGAACATGGTCGCATCATCGCAGCGGCCCAGCTCCCGGACATAACCCTTGAGCCGGGGCGACCGGTCGAGCAGGGCGAAGACCTCATCCGCTTCCCAGCCGCGCTGCCCGATCAGAATCAGCTTAGGGGTAGCCGGTCCCAGCTCCCTGGCCAGCTTCTCCCACAGATGCAGCAGCAAGAGGTGGTTCTTGCGGCCCTCGATCGTCCCGATCATGACAAAGGTTGGTCGGTTGGGCGTTGGCAGTCGGGCCGCCGCGACCATTTCCGGGGCGGCGAGCCATGCCACCTGGCAAGGCGGCGGGACCCGGCCTTCGCGGGCGGCAAATTCGTTCAGTGCATCGCGGGTCGCAGCGGAATTGGCGATCACGCCCGCCGCGCTTTCCAGCACCGTTCGTATCCGCCGGGCATGTCTTTGCGATTCGCCGGGGCGGCAGAATTCGGGGTGGCTGATCGGGATCAGGTCATGGACCAGGTAGACCGGCTTCCATTGTTGGCGTGCCAGCCAGCCCGGCAGGCCCGCGGCATCAAGCCCCGTGTGGCCGATATTCAGGTAGGTCCACCCCCTGGTCGATTGCTGCGATAGGCGCGAGACTGCCGCTGCGGCGAGCAGCACGATCAACTTGCGACGGAACCCCGCGCCGCCCTGGCGCAGCAGCGCAAACAGTTGGTCACTATGCCGCTCGTTCAGCACCAGCCGGATTTCGCGTCGTTGCACCACCGCCAGCGCACGCGGGCCGTAATGGCCAAGATAGGCCAGACAGACCCGGTCGATCCCGGTCGGCAAGCGCCCGGACCAGACGCGCCAGACCAGCCGCGTCACATCAAGCAGGAGATCGCGTTGGCGCATTCTGGTCAGGACCGGGGCAAGACCTAGCCGACCGCCTGGTAGATTCGCGGCGGGTCGGTTTGGCGGGCAAGAACCAGGTCGTCTGCCAGCAGCCGTGCGACCGAATTGCGCACCAGGATTGCTGTGGCCGAAGCGCTCGCCAGACCGCCGCGCACCAGGCACTTGGCATGGAGAACGCGTTTGAATGCGGCATAGAGCTCGGCATCAGGTGCGACGGGCCGGGACCAGAAATTGTCGAGGTGACCGCGCTGCGTGATGCCCGGTATGTCATAGATGGCATCGCCCAGCACGGCGACCGGGGTCCCGACTTCGAGCGCCAGAGTGGCTGACGTGCTGTTGACGCAGACCATGCCCTTGGCCGCTGCGGAAAGCTCATCAAGATCGCCGCCATCGATGTGGTAAACGCGGTTTGCCACGCCCAGCCGACGTGCGCTGGCGGCGATGCTGGCGCGCCAGTTGGTATAGCCGCTATCGAGCGGATGTTCCTTCACAAGCAGGATCGTTTCCGGCGGCGCAAAGCGGGCAAAGCTTTCGAGCACATAGTCGACCGCGACATGCATCGATCCAAACGGCGAGTGATGCCGGATCTGGTAATCTCCGGTCAGCTGGAGCGGGAAGACAAAAAACTCGCGCCCCGCGATTGCCGCCAGGGTTTCGACGGCCTGCCGTTGCCGCCGGCCGCGCAGCGCCAGGCGCCACAGCCAGCCGATCCCGTCAAGGATGATCGAACCCCGGCGGTGGCTGCGATAGAACGGAAATTGCCACCAGCCGGTCACCACGTGGTGATAATGCCAATAGGAATCCCGCGCGCGGCGCCGGAATGCGGCCGTGATCGGAGGGAGCTGCGGAATGGGCGGCAGATTGCGCGCCTCGGCCAGGATGGCCGCGGGATCGCGCCCGAACGGTGAGTGACCATTCACCCCATCACGCTCAAGCGTCATCCAGTCAGGCCGGATATAGCCTTCCTCGTAAACATGGATGTGTACACCGCGCAGCTGGGCCATGCGCAGCGCGGCCTGGTGCATGGGCCGGCAATCGCCGAACAGCACCATATCGGTGATGCCGTGGGCGCGCAGGAAGCGATCGACGAACATCGGCCAATCGCGCGTGCGGCCGCGATAATTGGTTGCCGCGTCGGGCCAGTCAAAGCGGTCGCCGCCTGAGAGGTTGATGCGATGGACGCCGCAGCCGTGCTCGCCCAGAGCATGCGCCAAGTCGCGGAAGAACGGACCAGGCGGGCCTTGCAGAAACAGGAATTCCCGGCGTGGGGTTGTGGGTGAGCTCATCGCCGCCCTCCTGTCAGTGCCTTCCAGAGCAAGGCTATTTTGCCTTGAAATTGGCGCAAGGTGATCAGCATCGAGGTGACCTGGGCCTGGCCGCCGGCCATGCGCGCCACCAGCACTTCTGGCGGGCAAGGCAGGCGCGTGACCGGATCGACATAGCGGGGGTAGCCAATCAGCGTGGCAGCCACCAATTCGGCCAGGCTCCGCTTTCGCTTGCGGCGCGGATTGGCCGGGCCAAGATTCCGCGTCAGGCCCCAACCTGCGTAAAACGGCTGGCCGTGGGTGGTCACGGCCTTGCCGCGTAGCAGCGCTTCAAACCCGGCGAGCGAGGTGATGACGTGGAGCCCGTCAACCTGTTCGATCAGCGCGGTGATCGGGGCGACCCGTTCGATCGTGTTGGCATAACGCAGCGCTTCGGCATCCGGGACATGGCCTTTGCGATGCCCGGCCTCAACATCGGGGTGCGGCTTGTAGATGATCCATGCGTCTGGCTCGAGCGCCCGCGCCCTGGCCAGCAGATCAAGGTTTGTGCAATTGCCCCCGCCACTGATCACTGACCGATCGTCCTCAACCTGCCCTGTAACAAGGATCCGCCGCCCCTGATTGGACGCGGACGAATATGGTACTTTCCCTAGTCCATACTTGCTTATTCCGGCGTGAACGAGCGTGTTGCGCAAGGATTCTGCACGCTCAACCCACTCCACGGGCAGTTCGCCGCATTCCAGCAAGGTCTCCAGATCGCTGGGCCGGTTGGGATCAAAATAGACCCCCGCGATGTCGACGATCACGGATAACGGCGGCACGCAATTTGCCCCGAGCCCGACCGAACGGATCATCCCGTCCTCCAGTTCGGCGATCTTCGCACCTCTGGCTTCCAGCGCCTTGAGCACGGATGGCGGGGTGCGCGATTTCCACGCGGCGACCTGCATGCCCGCCAGATCGGAACGCGCCTTCCGGGCGTGGCGCACCGGCCCGGTCCCGTCCCACAGCAGGGGGTCAACGGTGGGCCGCTTCCATCTGGCGACACCGTAGATCGCGTCAAATATCCGATTGCCCTCAATCAGCCTGCGCCATTCCCCCAGTTGCGCAATGGCCTGGATCACGCTCCAAGGTGTGCCGTCAAACGGATTGGCAAAAGCGCTGTTGGCGAGGGTCTGCAACAAATGGGCAACCGGGTCCGGCTGGAGCGCTCCGGGCAGGTCCCCGTCAAATTGGCGGACCGGTTTGCCAAGCAGGGCGGCCACCACGGCCAGGGGATGGTCTGCACCAAACCAGACTTCGCTGGCCTGATCGGCCAGGGTCCAGGGATCGAACGGCGCCCGGATCGTGGCAATAGGAGGCGGCGGCTGCAGGCCGGCCGCTGCGATCATCGCAACCGGGCGCGACCCGGCCACGCCCAACATGGCCGCAAGCTGGCTCATGCTGCCCGGAACCAGGATGATGTCGCCATCCACAGCGAGCGGAGACGGCCCCGCCCAGAAAGTTCCACCCACGCGGTTCCGAACCAGGGCCCGGCGCACCTCCTCTGGCGCAAAACGGCTGGTGCCTGCGACCATCAGCGGATGGCCCCTTGCGCCCGGGAAAGGAGGGACTTGCAGGAAGGGTTCGATCAAGCTGCCGCCCCGGCCTTGACGACCGCGTCAATCGCAACCAGCTGGCGCAGCAGCGGCTCCAGCGCGCCGAGCGGCAGGGCGCTTGGCCCATCGCACTTAGCCTTCGCCGGATCGGGATGGGCTTCCAGAAACAGGCCCGCGATGCCCACGGCAACGCCGGCGCGGGCCAGGGCGGCGGTCTGCGCGCCGCGGCCATCGGCACTGTCGGTCCGCCCGCCCGGCTTCTGCAAGGCGTGGGTGACGTCGAAAATGACCGGGGCGAGCCGCTTCATCAGATCGATGCCCAGCATGTCGACGATCAGGTTGTTGTATCCAAAGCTTGAACCGCGCTCGCAAAGCAGGACCTGTTCATTGCCGGCCTCGCGGCACTTGGCGATGATGTGGCGCATCTCCTCCGGTGCCAGGAACTGGGGCTTCTTGATGTTGATCGGTTTGCCGGTGCGGGCCAGTGCCGTGACCAGATCGGTCTGGCGGGCCAGGAAAGCCGGCAGCTGCAGGATATCGGCCACAGCAGCGACGACTTCCGCTTGCCAGGGTTCGTGCACGTCGGTGATGATGGGGACCCCGAAGCGCGCCTTGACCGCGGCCAGCTCAGCCAGCCCTGCGTCAAGCCCCGGCCCCCGGAATGATGCCAGCGAGGATCGGTTGGCCTTGTCGAAGCTGGCCTTGAAGACAAAGGGAATGTTCAGCCGGGTGGTAACGTCTACGAAATGAGCAGCAACCTCGTGCAGAACGGCGCGGTCCTCGATTACGTTCATCCCACCGATCAGCGCGAGCGGCAGGTGATTGGCCAGGGTGATCTTGCCGGGCAAGGAGATGGCGTGTCCGATCATCTCATCCCTCACCGGATGCCCCGGGCCGACAGAATGGCTTCGATTGCCGGTACGTCTTCAGGATTGTTGAGCTCGATGCAGTCCCACTCCAGCGGCGGGAAAGGGACCAGACGGATCGGCACGCCACTCTCCAGGAAGCGCAGCTGTTCAAGGCCCTCGCACAGCTCCAGCGGCGTGGGCTCAAGCGCGGCATAGGCTGCCAGGGCCGCGGGGCGATAGGCATAGACCCCCAGATGCAGCCGCACGACGCGGTGTGCCTCGGCAACATCGTGCGGCAGGTGGGGGATGACGCGTTTGGAGAAATAGAGCGCCCGGCCCCGGCTGTCGGCCACCACCGTTGTTCCGCCGACCCGGCCCGCAGCCTGATCGCTGATGAGGTGAGCATAGAGACTGGGCGAACAGTCCACCGCAGCAGTGGCCATGGCGGCGCTCGGATCGTCAGCCACGGCAGTAGCCAGGCCGGTAATGATGCTGGCCGGGGTGAGCGGGGCATCGCCCTGAAGGTTGATGATGACCGGGGCAATCTCGCCCAGCAGGTCCAGCGCGGCAGCGCACCGCTCTGTCCCGTTGCGGCAGGTTTCGGGGGTCATCACCACCTGTCCGCCAAAGGCTTTGACAGCATCGGCGATGCGGCTGTCATCGGTGGCGACCCAGACTCGCGCGGCCGGCACTACCGCCGTTGCCGCCCGCCAGCTGCGCTCGATCAGGCTGGACGCAGCACCATCCGCGCCGCGCAGCATGGCCAGCGGCTTGCCGGGAAAGCGGGTCGAAGCGAACCGCGCAGGGATCAGGATCGCGATGTCTTGGGCCATGACTTCGGTTCAGTTGAGTCCGTGGCGCAGCAAGTCATGAATATGGATGATGCCCAGTGGGACCTGCGGACCGGCAGAGGGATCCTCGACAACGAATGCGGCCGTGATCTTGTTGTCATTCAGGAAGACGAGCGCCTCACCCGCCGGCATGTCGGCCGGAATCACCTTTGGGAATGCCGTCATGACTTCGTGGGCAAAAGCAGTGTTCAGCACGCCGAACCGGCGGCGCAGATCGCCGTCGGTAATGATCCCAACCAGCGTGCCATGCTGATCTGTCACCCCGGCCAGGCCGAAACAGCCCGATGTCATCACCGAGATCGCTTCGGGCATCCCGGCGTGCTGGTTGACCAGCGGCAAGCGTTCCTGGCGATGCATGATTTCGCCAACCGGGGCGAGCGCCAGGCCGATTGCGCCCGCCGGGTGGAGTGCGCGCAAGTGGTTCTTTGATACCCCGCGCATGTCCATCACGGCCATGGCCAGAGCGTCGCCAAGCGCCAGTTGCATGGTGGTCGAGGTGGTTGGGGCTACATTGACGGCACAGGCTTCGGGTACGCGCGGAAGCAGGAGCGGGACATCTGCCAGGTCAATCAACAGCGAATTCTGCCGTGCTGCCACCCCGATGATCAGGATTTGCTTCTTGCGCGCATAGCCCAGGATTGTCCGCAGCTCGGCCGTGTTTCCCGAATTCGAAAAGACCAGCAAGACATCGCCGGCATCGAGCATGCCAAGATCGCCATGTCCTGCCTCGCTGGGATGGATGTAAATTGCCGGGGTTCCGGTGGCGGCAAAGGTTGCCGCGATCTTGCGGGCGATGTGGCCGGACTTTCCCATTCCAGTCACGACCAGTTGCCGGCGAACCCGGCTGATTGCCGCGCAGGCCTCGGAAAACGAACCGTCAAGGTGGCAGGCAAGCTGATTGAGCGCGCCAGCCTCGGCCTCGATCACCTCTCGCCCGCGGTCAAGGACTTCGTCTACTGTATGGGTCTTGGTCGCCATTGGTGCGGTTCTGTTCCGTGCAATCCGAAGGATGAACATCCGGGTGTGGCTGTCTGATCGGACGATCCTTCGCCCTTCTCAGTCATCCATTAATACGTGCAATTATCAATTGTATTTTGGCGTGACATTGCGGTCAATGCAAAGCTGACAGCCACAGGATTTCTGGGCCCTCAGCCACAGGAACGTTCAGCGACCCGCAATCCGGCGATAGACAGCGACGGTTCTTGTGGTGCATTCCGTCCAGGTATAGCCCTCGGCTACGCGCTGACCGGCCGGGCCGGCCGAACGGCGCCACGTGTCATCCTCCAGGCCCTCCGCAAGGTGGACTGCAAAGCCAAGCCGATCTTCGACATTCACGCTTCGGGCGGCGCCCTGCGTCACCTCCATTAACGTGGCTGCGTCGCTGATCAGGGTGGGAACACCGTGCTGCATGGCTTCCAATGGCGGCAGGCCGAAGCCCTCGTAGAGCGAAGGGTACACGAACAGACGTGCTCCGCGATAAAGTGCGTCTCGCGTTTCGTCGGGCACAAAATCGAGGCGCCTTAGCCACCCGGCGGCCTGCGCCTGATCGATGCGATCGTTCAGAAGTGTGTTACGCCAGCCGGCGGCGCCGACCAGGACTAACGGAAAAGCGCGGCGCAGCTCCGGCGCCAGCATGGCATATGCATCGATCAGTCGATCGATCCGCTTGCGCGGTTCAAAGGTGCTGACGCACAAGGTGTAGCCATCGGGCCGAAGGCCGTGAGACGCCAGCACCGTTGCGAAGCCCGGTGCGTCTGCGGGAGGCGGTCGGATCCCCAGTGGCACGGCAAACACCTGCTCCGGACGGATTCCAAGCGACTCAATCACCTCGTGCCGGATAGTCTCGCTATCGGTTATTACGGCGGCAGACCGGTCCAGCGTCTGCTGGAAGCGGCGTTCGAAATCCCTGACCCGCTCAACCGGATGCGTCTCTGGGTAGGCCAGGACCGACAGGTCGTGCACGGTCACGATCCCCGAATCGGCCCAGTTCGGCAGAAAGTAATTTGGGGAATGCACGATTGCCCGCCGGGCGTTGAAGCGACCGCGCCAATTTTTCAACCGGCGCTGCCAGCGACTGCCAGTCAGCTGCCAATGTTCATGCAGCATCCCTTCCGGGTGTTTGATCCAGTTGTTGCCGGAAAAGTAGGAGACCCGGCCGATCCCCGCGGCATCCGGCAATCCACCAGCCAGTTCCAGGCAGTAGCGGCCGATGCCGGTCAAGCGCGGGCTCAGGGCGTCGACAGATAAGGCGACGTTGAGCGGTTCAGTCATCCAGCATCCAGCCGATGGTTTCGGCAAGCCCCGGGTTTGGCACCGGACCGATCGCCTCCTCCAGCTTAACGCGGCTGCCGCACAGGCTGGTCACGTCATTGGCGCGGACGAAGGCCGGGTTGGTGTGAACGGCCAGGCTGTGTCCGGAAATCTGCTCGGCGATCGCCAGCACCTCGGCCAGGGCGTGGGCGCGGCCCGAGCAGACGTTGAACAGCTGCCCAACCGCGGCCGGACATTCCAGCAGGCGGGCATAGGCATCAACCACTGCGCGAACGTCGGAGAAGTCACGCGCGACATTCGTATTGCCCAACTCGATCGATGGCGCGCGGCGGCGGACGTGGGCAATGATCTTCGGGATAAGGAAATCCGTCGATTGACCGCGTCCAGTGTAATTGAAGGGGCGCACCGTAACGATTGGCAGCCGATCCGCGTAAACTTTGGCCAAGTGCTCGCAGGCGACCTTGGTTACGCCATAGTCGTTGGCGGGTGCCGGAACCATATCCTCGGTCAGGATACCCGCCCGGTTGCCATAGACATTCGCGCTGCTGGTGATCAGCACGGCCTGAAGGTCTGCCGCACAGGCCGTGAGGGCCTGCAGCAGGTTGCGGGTTCCGATGATATTGGATTCGTAAAGGTCCGCCACATCGGCATGTGCGACATTGGCGATCGCGGCGAGATGGAACACGCGTTGCGGCCGTACCTCTGCCACCATTGCGTTGAGCGCGGCAGGATCGCGCAAGTCTGCCACCCAGGCCCGGGCGATCTGGGGTGAGCCATGCTCATCCTCGCGCCGCGCCAGGCTGAACAATTCGTGCCCGTCCCGCGCCAGCCGATCGACCAGATGGCGCCCGGTAAATCCGTTGGCTCCGGTTATCAGCACACGCGCCATGACAGGTCAGAACGACATGTTTGTTTGATTGCGGCGCAGGTCGGCAACTACCATCATCTCGCAAAGCTCTTCCAACGAGGTCTTGGGCTGCCAGCCCAACTCGGTCTTTGCCTTTGCCGGGTCACCGATCAGCAAGTCAACTTCGGCCGGGCGATGGAATTGGGGGTTGATCCGCATCACGCACTTGCCCGTGGCCGTGTCGATCGCCGTTTCCTCTGCATCGCGGCCGCGAAATTCCACGGTGATCTCTGCCGCCTTGAACGCCATGCTGACGAAATCGCGAACCGTTTCCGTGCGGTTCGTCGCCAGCACAAAAGTATCGGGCTGATCGGCCTGCAGCATCCGCCACATGCCGTCGACATATTCCTTGGCAAAGCCCCAGTCGCGCTTGGCATCAAGGTTGCCCAGTTCAAGGCAGTCCAGTTTGCCCAGCTTGATCTTGGCGACGCTGTCCGTGATCTTGCGGGTTACGAATTCGCGGCCGCGCAGCGGGCTTTCGTGGTTGAACAGGATGCCGCTGGATCCGAAGATGCCATAGCTTTCGCGATAGTTCACCGTAATCCAGTGGCCATACAGCTTGGCCACGCCATAGGGGCTGCGCGGCCAGAAGGGGGTGCTCTCGGTCTGCGGAATGGCCTGGACCTTGCCAAACATTTCAGAGGTGCTGGCCTGATAGAAACGGATCGTCGGATCGACGATGCGGATTGCCTCCAGCAGGTTCAGCGCACCAATCCCGGTGATCTGCGCCGTGGTGACCGGCTGGTCAAACGACACCCCGACAAAGCTTTGCGCGGCCAGGTTGTACACCTCGGTGGCGCCGGTCGTTTCCAGCAGCCGGATTGAAGAGGACATGTCGGTCAGATCGTATTCGACCAGCTTAAGATTGGGATGCGCCGCAATCCCCAATTCCTCGATCCGCCAGAAGTTGACGGAACTGGTCCGGCGATAGGTGCCATAGACCTGATAGCCCTTGTCCAGCAGCAACTCGGCCAGATAGGCCCCATCTTGTCCGCTGATCCCGGTGATAATGGCGGTTTTCATTTTATGCTCTCTCAAAATAACGCCGACCGCTCAAAGCAACACGCCAATGATTTTCTCATAGCAATGATCATAAGAAAAAAGTTCCGCACGTTTTTGAAGTCGTCGAAGTTTTTCATTTCCGGTATCGGTACCGTATTCGGTCAATGTGCGTCGCATTGCGGAATCAAAAGAATCTATATCATATGGATCGAAATAATTACCATCTAATCCAAGAACTTCAGGTATTGAAGAGCTGCAGCTAGCAACTACGGGTGCTCCTAGTGCCATTGCTTCAAGAACCGGTAGGCCAAATCCTTCGAACAGCGACGGATAAATTACACTTAGCGAGCCCTTGATTAAGGCTGTCTTTTGTTCTTCATTCACATAGCCATAATGTACGATCCTACGTGCCTCGAACTCCGCCTCAAGGCTGTAGAATTTTATAAGACTTTCAAAGCTATCGCCCCATGCATCTCTGCCAACGAACACAAACCGGTAACTAGCTAAAAATTTTCGGTTCTGCTTTAACCAAGCCAAAATAATGCGGTTATTCTTTCGAGGTTCGATTGTGCCAACGCAAATAAAGTAGGGTTCGCAGCCCCGAATTTCCGCCAATGCCGAAAAATTCTTCGCTACGTTTGTATCGACGTGGAAACCTAATGGCACGACGTGGGTCTGCTTGACGGGGTAAGAGAAGTAGAACTCCAGGTCACGTGCTACTGAATCTGAAATCACGAATATGGAATCGTTTGCGAGAACCTGTTGTTCTAAATCTTTCGAGTGATATTCAATTGTATCGTTGTGATGCGCCTCGGGCATGCCTAGGAACGAGAAATCATAATATAACTGAGATTCTTTTTCATAATGACGATCAACTGGCCGGATATGAAGAAATAAACCTGCCGACTTTTCACCCGGTGATAAACTATCCCATGCGCGCTTCAGCTTCGATACATCATTAAATAGGGGGCGCAGGTTTGCACCAGATCTCGCCTCAACCGCCTCTCTGACGTGCGAAACATCTATTTCATAATGAAAAATGGTAAACGCGATCTTTCTGAAGCGCTTTTCATCAAGCAAACGCTTTGTTATTTCGAAGACAACGTTTGCAATGCCGGTGAATTGTATTTCCCAAAGTGGAGAAATATCAACTATAAGCGTACTCCGGCCATTCATTTCAAATTCCTTGCTCAAATTTATTTAAGCGCGCTTCGAAATTTTCTAAACCAAAAAAATCATTAACAAAGGCGGACCCTCGTCTTCCAATCTCAGCCGCTTCTGTATTTGAAATTTGTGAAGAGTAATCAAAGCCGGCGGCTACCTGTTTGGCAGATGGGGGGAAGTGCGTAGTTTGTATATATTCATGCAGAGCATGAATAGGACCGGCGGCCTTTGTCTGATTAAATCCTAAAACAACTGCATGATCGGACATAATATAGTCACGCATTGCAGTATTGTTTGGTGCAATGACCGGGCGCTCATGTGCCATGGCTTCGATAAGGGGCAGATTTAGGCCTTCTGCGCTGGCTGCACTAATGAAAAAACTGCAGCGTTTGTAAAGCGACGTCATTTGTTCGCTGCTGAGATAGGCGCCTATAAATATTACGTTCGAACTTTTTGACTTAAGTCCAAATTCAGAACGCAGAATCTGATTTATGTTGGCAACTGTTGTCGTGTTGTTGTCTAATATCAATTTTATTAATAGTATTGAATTTCGGTGAGCCTTGCTCATCAAAAACCCCTCAATTAAATTGCGTAGGTTTTTTCGCCGATCGTACGGTGCCAAAATGCATAAATAGATATGCTTGTCTGGCTCGATAATTTCGAGAATATCTTCTTGTATAATATTTTCTTGATCGACGCTATTTAATCGAACTGCTGGAACGTTTGAGAGTTCTTCTTCGGTTTTGGTTACGAAGTGCGCCACCGGAGGGGGGAGGTGAATGGCGTTAATGCCATGATTACGCATCGTCTCAGCTGTGAACGAGCTGCCGCACCACACTGCATCAAACTTTCTCAACATCGCCACTTGGTTGAGCCTGGGATCGCCACAATGCGACCGCGTACTTACCTCTGGAAACTCCCAAACTTCGATTGCCACGTTCTTGTTGCCGAAGAGGGGGCGCAAAGATTCAATCGGTTTGTCGGCAAGATGGACGTCGGTATCCTGAATTCCGGCAATCTCTCGGGCGATCGGATGTTGGTAGATATCTGGAGCATCAATTTCCTTTATCTGCCTGAGGGCCTGGATGGCCCGGAGGTAGAGATTGGCGTTAATTTTCCATGAATAATGTGCGCGGCCGAAATTTGAATCGCCCTCTTTGAACTTTGGCAGGCGCTCAGTGCCGATTTTACTGCTCAGCAAGTATCTCATGAGAACCTCGCAATAATTTCCTCGACAGACAATGGGTTATTCAGATCGTTGCGGGCCATTGGGTCGGGTTGGACTGGCGGTTCTGTGGTAGTGGGCAGCGCACTAGCAGTAGCCTCTGCATGTCTGTGGCCTGCATATCTAAGCTCTGCAGATATCTGCTCAATGTTAGTGGTAATTGATGCCTGCCCCCCCCGCAGCCTGCCCACTTCATTCAAAATGACGCGCAATTGCCGCTCTACCGCGCTGTTGCCATCAGATCTGTTGAAGGTCCGGATGATTGGACCGACCAGTGGTAGGTTTGCGATCCGGTGGCGGCGGATTGCACGGTCTAGGCCGGCTACGCCGGGGATGAAGTTGCGTCCTTCGGGTGAGCGGCGCAGTTGCTTCAGGATTTCCAGCTTGTGGGTGCCGGCGCGCAGCCGGCCAAGGTAATAGGTGCCGCCTTCCGGATCGGGAGCGCGTCCTAGTATGGCCTGATAGGCCACCCGGATGAACTCCGCATCGTGCGGAGCGAGCAATCGCGGCACGGATGTGATCGGACTTTCATCCGCAGACATAAACGGGCTCCCCTGGATTGCCGCCCCATCCACGAAATCAGTATTTTCCGCAATAGTAAATTCACCATGTAATGGCGGTTGGGCTGCAGGATCGGAGAGGGTCGCCCGCCATGCCTCGATGCTGGCCGCGCGGTTGGCGGCGATGGCGTCGGGTTGCCGGTTTGCGATCCGGGCAAGCAGCATGGCAAGGCGGCGCGGCCAGCCGTCGAGCGGGTCGGGCGCATGGTCCAGCAGCCCGGCGGCCTGCATCAACCGTTCATCCAGCCACGCCATGCGCGCCTGTGCCTGTGCAAGCTCTGTATCGCGGGAAACGCCAAGGGCTTCGGCCTGTCGGAGGGCGGCTTCGCCCTCGGCAAGGCGCTGTGCGGCTTCCGCGACCTGGGCTGATAGAGCGAGTTCCCTTTGCTGTCCTTCGTCAACCGAACGATTGGCCGCAGCAAGCTGCGCAGTGCAATTGGTAACCTGCGCGGATAAGGCTGCCTCTGTGCGTCGGTGTTCATCCCGCGCACGATTGGCAGCGGCAAGTTGCTCGGTGATTTCGGCAACCTGCACGGATAGGGCGGCTTCCTTGCGCCGGTGTTCATCTAGTGCGCCATTGGCCGCAGCGAGGTCGTCATTAAGCTTGCTGTTTGTGGACTCGGTCAACGCTATCCGAGCCCTCAGGGCCTCACCGCTCGCCCGCTCATCCTGAAGCCTGGCCTGAGTTTGGGTGAGCCGATCGTCCACAGCGGCAAGCCGCGTTTTCAGTTCTAGCCGTGTTTCTTCCGCCTGGCGAAGCTGAGCGGCGGCGGCTTCGGCCTCGGCCCTCAGCTGGCCCTGCAACTGTCCGGCTTCACGCGCCAGCGAGAGGCCTTGCCGTTGGGTTTCGGCAAGCGCCTCCTCGGTTTCGGTGAGCCGGCTCTGGAGGCCAAGGATACGCTGTTCCAGCTCTGCGCGGGCGGTCTCAAGCGCGGCCTTGGCCTGTTCGTTTGCAGCCAGGACGGCTTCCTCGCGCTGCGCCTCTGCCCGCTGCCGCGCCTGTTCAAGCAAGGCCTCCGTCTCACCCGCCATTCGCCCGGACACGAAATGCGATGGCGTAACCTGAAAGCCGTCGAACACGTTTGGGCTCAGGGCCAGGGCGCTGCCGCGCTCGGCCTGGGTTTCGTGGATGAAATAGCGGCTTAGTCCATCGAACAGGACGTCACGGTAACCGCGCGAGAGAACCAGGTCATACCATTCGTCGTGGGTCGGAATCTGGGTATTGGGGACGGTCGCCTCGATCACCAGTGCGATCGGGCGAGCGGGGTGGTCGCCCCAGCTGCGCAGGACATCGGCCTCCATTCCCTCGACATCAATTTTCAGCCAGTGGATCGGCGCATCGCCCATAAGGTCGAAGAGTGCGGCAAGCGTAACTGTTGCCACAGCAATTTCGCGGTTTTGCCAACCGGCCCTGGCGTGCGCCGCAGCAATATTGGCAACGCCGGTGGAGATCCCGGTTTCAGGAATCTCGAAAAACGGAATTGGGCCGGGATGACGGGAAACCGCCGCTTCGATGACCGTTTCATCGGGTCTCGCCGCCCGCATTGCTGCGGCATATGCCGGGGTGGGTTCCACATGAACGCCCCGCCAGCCTCGCTCGTAAAAGGCCAGGCTAACCGAATCCCGCACTGGATCCTGCGTGCCAATATCAAGGTAGCGGCCCGCGGCGACGTCATGGAATGCCCGCAAAAGGCGCACATCCTCAAAATTCTGGGCGTAGCTGGTGAACGGACCATCCATCAGGCCGGCACCTCTTCCGGAGTGGTTAGACCAAGGTGAGCCAGTAATACCGCAGCACTGTCGTTCCAGCGCGGCAGCTTGGCGATGTCAGCCGGGCTGGGTCGCAGGGCGTGGTCCAGCCAGGCTGTAATCCGGCTCGCGAACGGCGCTGCGGCGTCGCTATCAAAATAGTCAAATAACGCCCCGCCAACTTCGCGGAAGACAGGAAGATCGCGCGCGAGGACCGGCGTGCCGTGGGCCGCGGCCTCGATCAGGGGAAGGCCGTATCCTTCCGCGCGCGATGCTGAAACAAGCCCGGCGCAGAGCGGGTAGAGCTTTGCCAGATAGGCATCGCTGGCCTGGTCAAGCCAGACCAGCCGTTGGCCCTGTTCTGGGTGGCTCCTGATACGCTGCTGCAGGCGGTCCGTCTTCCATCCCGGACGGCCGATAATCAGCAAGGCAATATCACTGCCGGGAAAAGACTGCCAAATGTGGTCAAAGGCATCCAGGAGGAGATCATGGCCCTTGCGTGGCTCGATCGTGCCGACCGTCATGACGGTCCTTCCACGCTGCGCCCAGTCAAGTGTCGCGCGAAAGTCTTCAGGCAGCCCCGTGCTTGGAAAACTGGCATCGAGGTCAGCGCCCAAAGGGATCGTCAGCAATTCGGGCGGTTGGCGGGATCCTTGAACCGCAAATTGATCGGCCAGAGCGCTTGCAACGGCTCGGGAAATGCAGATGCAGCGATCGCTTTGGCGCCCCACGACGCCTAGCCACCGACGGAAACTTCGCGCCAGCCGTGCCGAAAACCAGTGGGGTTGGGTTGTCGGCAACACATCATAGATCACGAAGTTGATCGATACCCCGCCAAGGCGCCACTCGGCCAGTTGGCTTTCGACTTTGGGCAGAACCTGTGCGGTAAGATCAAGGCCGAGGAAGATGTCACCACTACGGACCTCAACTGGCTGCAGTGTTCGGGCATCTGCGCTGGCATTGATCAGCCTTCCGTCGGGTTGAAACGTGGCGCGGCAGAAACCGTGCTTGCTGCTGGCAAAGACCGGCTGGACTTTCAGGCCAGGGCTTTCCCGAGCCATTATCTGCCCCAGCAAGGCCCTTACCACGCGCTGGATCCCCGTACGGGAATCCGTGCGAATGATTGTCGAAACATCGACCAGCAGTTGTCGACGGCCAGGGTGGGGCGCAGCCTCAAAGCGGAATTGCCGCTCCGCAAACCAGCGACGCGCAGCGCTATGGAGTGTCGCCAATCGCAGCGGTGAAAGGAGCGCGCTCACGCCATGGTCGCCGAATAGAATTCGAAGGCTTCGTCGACAGAATTGAAGTGCAACAACCTCCCGTCCCACAGGACTGCTGCGCGATTGCAATGGTCGCGAATGTAGCCGGAATCGTGCGAGACAATGATCCGTGCGCGATCGGCTCGCTTCGTAAACAGCTCCTGATGGCATTTTGCTTGAAACCGGCTGTCACCAACCGCCACGATTTCGTCGATCAGGTAGCAATCAAACTCCACCACCATAGAGCTGGCAAAGGCAAGCCGCGCGCGCATGCCCGAAGAATAGGTTCGAACCGGCTCGTGAAGGTAAATGCCCAGCTCAGTAAAATCTTCGACGTAAGCCATCGAGGATTCCGGATCGACGCCGTAAATCCGGCAAATGAACCGGACATTGTCCGCCCCGGTAAGCGCGGTCTGAAATCCGCCGGCGAAGGCCAGTGGCCAGGACACGCTCATCGTCCGGACCACCGATCCACTATCCGGCAACTCTGCTCCGCCAATGATCCTTAGCAGGGTAGATTTGCCGGCCCCGTTTCGGCCGAGGATCCCGATGGAATCGCCGCGCTGCACCGCTAGGTTGACGTCGTTGAGAATTGGCGTTGGACCAGCCGAAGTGGCATAGGCCTTTGCAACATTGGCGAGCTCGATCATTCCGGACGGACCTGTTTCGAGACGGCATGCAGCCGGACCAACCCCAGGATGGTCAGCGTCGCATTCCAGCTTGCCATGTAGGCGATGTCGTAGTGGGCCGTGATTGCCGAGCCGAAGTAACCCTCCCGCAGGAACTCTACGCCGTGCACCATCGGCAATAACAAGGCCAGGCTCTGGGCCGCCTTGGGTAATCCGTCGACAAGGAATGCCGCACCGGACAGGGGGAACAGGATGTAAGCAGCGGGGTGCCAGAATTTCTCGACCAGTTCGCTGCTGCCCGACAAGGCGCCCAGCAGGATGGCCAGCGATGCCCCGAACCATGACAGCATTAGCCAGGCCGCAAATACTTTGAGGACATCCTCCGGGGGATGAACCCATTCGATCCCCCAGAAGAACAGGACAAGTGTAACGAACGAGATGCTCGTCCCGACCATCTCGAGCAGAATTCGAGAGATAAACACGTCGAGCAGCCGCACATTGCGGTGGTGCAACAAGGCAAGGTTGGGCTCGATCGCAGAAATGCAGCGCGAAGGCATCGATCTCCACAGCAGCACGCTTGAGTAACCGGTGATTGCGAAAGCGACGATCGGGATCGATGAGATGTGATGGGCGTTCGAAAGGCTCCAGAGGGTCGTAACGCCGATCGTAAACAACATTGGCTCGGCGAATAGCCAAAGGAAACCAATGTTGTGCCGGCCATACCGCGTCAGAATCTCGCGCATGAGCAGAGCGCCGATGACGCGGCGCTGAATCGTCCAGGACGTGGCAAGCGAGTCCGCCACCGGCTTACGAACGGTGCTCGCGGACACCGGCCAGCAACATCACGAGAATCCCCCACGCGACCAGACTGACAACCAGGGTTGCGAGGACGCCGCGGATCCGGCGTGGCTCCAGGGCTGTATCAGGCAGGCTCGGCTGTGCGATCCGCTCAACATAGGCGCGTTGGCGGCGGCCCTCGTTGCGGGCGTCCTGCAAGGCGGTCATCGCGGCGGCCAATTGCCGGTCGGCAAATTCACGCTGCAATTGCAGGCGCTGGAACTGGACAGCGGCGGCAGATAGCGAGCGCGAACTGCCGGCTACGCGGCCAAGCTGGTCTTCGATGGCATTTTCCAGGCCCTTGATGCGGACCTTCAGCATCGGAATCTGCGGGTTTTGGCCGGCAACGGCCGACAATTGCAGCAGCTGCATCCGGGCACCGATCAGTTCGTCCTGCAGCTTGGAAATCATCTGCAGTTGCACCGTTGCCTGTCGTTCGGGATCAATCACCCCGACCTGGTTGCGATAAGCGGCCAGTTCGAGCGCAGCCTTTCGCGATTGATCCTGCGCCTCGGCGACTTCGCGCTCTGCATTGCGGACCATGTCGCTTTGACCGCGATCGTTGAGCTTGTTGACCAGCCCCTCCGCCTGTTCGAGCAGGCGGCGATTGATCAGCTGTGAATCGGCTGGGGTGAACGCCCGAACGGTCAGCTTGGTGATGCCGGTGTCGCTATCGAACTCGATGGCAACTTTGCCGGTGTAATAGCGATAGAGCTCTTCGAAAGAGCCGGACCAGCCGAACGGATCGAAGCGGTCAAAAATCGAAACGCTCGATGCGCCCCAGGCTTTGCGCGCCAACCCGTCTGCCCCCATGTTTTGCAGTGCGTCACGCGACTGGATGTAGCCTTGGGCAGCACGAAGTTCGTCGCTGGCATTGCTGAATCCAGCTGAGGCAAGAATGACGCCAAGTCCGGAGCGCGCCGGCCGGTCCGGACTGCGGACCACAAAGCGGCTTTCCGAGATGTACACATCCGAAGCAAGCAGGCCGAAGTAGAGCGTGCTCAGCGCCGTTGGCAGAAGCACAACCAGCCAGAAAAGCGGTCCCCAGCTGCGCAGTTTTTGCTTGATTCGGTCGAGTGCGCCAGGCCGGGCAACGGGCGTGTCGGTGGCTTCAAGATCAACGGTAACCGGCTTGTCTGATCGTACAATATGCAAACTGTCCGCCACGCATCGCTCACTTCATTGCTGCCAAGGATCGGGAAAATTATCCGCGATTGCGCACGTATTAGCCTCTATAAGTTAGAAGTGATAGCCTCAAAGCTGATGGCGTTTAAATCCAGCCATTTATCCCTTTTGAAGAGGTGCATCGGCCGTTGCCGGCGTCGGGACTGCCTTGCCAAGATAGATAGTTTCGCTTAGGGGCGGCGCGCGATGCCCCTCAACTTTCCCAAGGCCGGTCGCGGCCTGATTTTGCCACTGGCGGCGGGCTTGCTGCTCGGCGGATGCCAGTCATTCGGACCAAGCCGGCAAGCCATGCTCAAGGCTGATCGGGTCCCAGCGGGGCCGGCCCAGCCTTCTGCCGAAATCAAGGTTGTGCAGGTGCGCGGGGATGCGGCCCTGCATTTCAAGACGGCTGACCCGTGGCCGGCGTTTAGCGCCGTGCTGGCCGATGCAATGCCGGTTGGCACCGTAGTCGGCGTTGGCGATGCACTTGAGGTCACCATCTGGGAGGCGCCGCCCGCAACGCTGTTTGGTGGCGGCGCCTATGATACGCGGATTGGGACTGGGATCAGTGCTGCCCGCTCCAACGCCCTGCCGGAACTTGTTGTCGCGCCCGACGGCACGATTCCCGTTCCGTTTGCAGGACGAATTCCTGCCAACGGCCGGACGCTCGCCCAGATCCAGGAGACGATTGCCAGCCGTCTGAGGGGCAAGGCCAATTCGCCGCAGGTGATGGTCCGCCTGGTTCGCAATGCAACGGCTACGGTGACGGTCATGGGCGATGTCGGGCAGTCAGCCCGGTTGCCTCTCACCCCGGCGGGTGAGCGCCTGCTTGATGCGCTGGCGGCGGTAGGCGGGGTCAAGCAGCCGGTTAACCTGGTAACAATCCAGGTCAGTCGTGGCGGCGCCAATTACCGCATGATCCTCTCCGACATCATCGAAAAGGGTGAGAACAACGTGCTTCTTGCCAAGGATGATGTCGTGACCGCGCTATACCAGCCATACAGTTTCACTGTGCTGGGCGCTGCTGGCCGCAATGATGAGATCCGGTTCGAGGCATTCGGGATAACGCTGTCCCAGGCGCTGGGCCGCATCGGCGGACTTCAGGACGGCCGCGCCAACCCGCGCGGCGTGTTCCTGCTGCGGTGGGAGGATGCGGAAAATGCCGGCGGTGCGCGCCAGCCGGTGATCTACAGTTTCGACCTGAAGGATCCGGCCGTTTACTTTCTGGCCCAGCAGTTCCGGATCAGCGACCGAGACATGATCTACATCACCAATTCGCCAGTTGCGGAGCTGCAACGGTTCATCGGTCTCGTCTCGCAGACCATCCTGCCGATTTCGGCCGTTCGCACGATCACCAATTAGGTCGGCAGACCGCTTGGTCCGCAGGAGCCCACTCAGCTCAGCGCAATATCCGGCGCGTCTTCCTGCTTCATGCCGACCAGGTGATAACCGGCGTCGACGTGGTGAGTCTCGCCCGTGACCCCGCTGGATAGGTTGGAAAGGAAGTAGAGGGCCGATCCGCCGACATCCTCGATCGTCACGTTGCGACGCAGCGGCGAGTTCAGCTCGTTCCACTTGAGGATGTAACGGAAATCGCCAATCCCGCTGGCGGCCAGGGTCTTGATCGGGCCGGCCGAGATCGCATTGACGCGAATGCCCGCAGGGCCAAGGTCATTGGCCAGGTACTTCACGCTGGTTTCCAGCGCGGCCTTGGCCACGCCCATCACGTTGTAGTGCGGCACAACCTTTTCTGCGCCATAATAGCTGAGCGTCAGGATCGAGCCGCCATCCGGCATCATCGCCGCTGCCCGCTTGGTAACCGCGACCAGGCTGTAGGCCGAGATGTTCATCGTCATCAGGAAGTTGTCGAGGCTGGTGTCGACATATTTCCCGCGCAGCTCGTTCTTGTCGGAAAAGCCGATCGCGTGGACGACGAAATCGATCGACGGCCAGCGGGCTGCGAGCTGTTCAAAGGCGGTATCGAGAGCGTCCATGCTCGACACGTCGCAATCGATCAGGAAATCGCTGCCAAGCGACGCGGCGAGCGGGCGGACCCGCTTTTCCAGCGCTTCGCCTTGATAGGAAAAGGCCAGTTCGGCCCCGGCTTCGTGCAGCTTCTGTGCGATCCCCCAGGCCAGCGACTTGTCATTGGCGAGCCCCATGATCAGCCCGCGCTTACCCTGCATCAATCCCGTCATGCGTTACGATCCACCATCCTTGTGCCGCCCGCTTTCCGCTACGGCCTCGCTGATCATTTCGCCTTCTTCGGGCGTTACGGCAAGGGCAGCGTTGAGTTCGGCTCCGACGACCATCCCTAGGCCAACCAACCAGAAAAAGAAAAGCGCGATCATTACGCCGGCCAGGCTGCCGTATGTCAGGTCATAAGTGAAAAACCGCGCCAGCACCCAGGGCAGCGCGATAGTCACCGCCGCCCACCACGCAGTCACCAGCAGGGCGCCGGGCCATTTCGGATAGCGGCGCGAACGATAGCTGGTGGGTGTCAGCGTGTAGAACAGCGCATGAAGCGAAAGGAACAGCACCACCGCCGGGATCAGGCGCGAGGTGGCCAGCGTGCTGGTCCAGTCCGCCAGCCGCGGGAACCACGCATCGATCACCTGCTCGGCCGCGCCAATGGCGACCTGGGCGAAGAGCGAGAGCAGGAGCCCGACAACGGCCGCGAAAATCACACCGGTAGAGATCAGCCGGTGCCGCCAGAACGCCGCAGTAGGCCCTGTGCCATAGGCGCGGCGCAGGATATCGCGAATTGTTTCGATCAGGCTGCCCACGGTCCACAGGCCGACGATCCCGCCCGCCCAAAGCAGCCAGCCCGACCGGGCCTGGACCACATCCTGCGCCACGGGTTCGAGTACCTGGCGCACCATCGGCGGGACCGCCAGCAGGAACGAGCTGACCGAAGCCGCACGCTGGGCTTCCTCGCCGACCAGGGCAAAAACTGCGGCCACGGTGATGAAGAAGGGGAAGATTGCCAGGATCGCCATGTAGGCAAGATTCCCGGCGTGGATGAAGCCATCATTCCAGGCGCCCAGCCAGACCCGCTGGATCACCCGCCTGAAGCGCGCGATCCGCAGCAGGGTCCCTTCGCCGACCTGCTCTTCCAGCCCGGCACGCCACCGCAACGCCCGCTGGCGACGGCCTTCAGGGCTGAGGTCGGGCGCATGATGCGCCTCGGCCCGCGCCTGTTCGAGGGGGATCTCTTCCACGAGGTGCTTAAACGCCCAGGCGACCGCGCAGGTTGCGTTGGTCGGCCCAGCCTTCCAGACGCCGCGCCAGATCGGCATCACCCTCAGGTAGCTGGATTTCCAGCGTCACCAGCTGGTCGCCGCGGCTGCCGTCCTTGCGGCTGAAGCCCTTGCCGGGGATGCGCAGCGTCTTGCCGGAACTTGAGCCAGGCGCGACGGTCAGCATCACCGCACCTTCTGCGGTCGGTACCTTGACCTTGGCCCCGTTGAGCGCCTCATCAAGGCTGATCGGCAGATCAAGTCGCAAGTTGTCGCCATCGCGACGGAAGAACGGATGCGGCTGGATGCGGATCGTGACGATTGCATCACCCGCGCCGCCGGGGCCCGTCTCGCCTTTGCCCGCAAGCCGCATCTGGGTGCCATCTTCAACCCCGGCCGGAAGCTTGAGGTCAATCGTCTTGCCATCGGCCAGCGTGATCCGCTGGGTGGCCTGCGCCGCGGCATCGGGCAGCGAGACGCCGAGCTGGTAGGAAACATTCGCGCCCTTGGGGGCCGGGCGCGCCCGCCCGCCGCCTGCTCCGCCAAAACCGCCGCGGCCGCCGAACAGGCCTTCGAAGATATCGCCTATGTCGATGCCGGCGTCTCCGCCACCAAAGCCTTCGAAACCATCGGCACGGAACCCGCGCTGGCCGCCTGCTCCGCCAAAACCACCGCCAGGTCCGCCGAAACCATAGCCGGTGGGATTGCCATCGATGTCGATTTCGCCGCGGTCAAACCGGGCGCGCTTGTCCTTGTCGGACAACAGGTCATAGGCGCGGGTCACTTCGGAAAAGCGCTCCGCCGCCCTGGGGTTGTCCTTGTTGCGGTCGGGGTGCAGCTCCTTGGCCAGCTTGCGATAGGCAGACTTGATGTCCTTCTCGCCCGCGCCGCGCGCCACCCCCAGGATCGAATACGGATCGGCCATTTGTCTTAGCTAGGTGCGCCAAGGCAATACGGCAAGGCGTTCCGGTGCGCAGTGCTTTCACGGAGCCACACTTGCCGCTATGCCGCGCGGCATGGATGAACAGCAATCCGCCGATGCGATCCCGGTCGCCCCGCCGCTCAAGCTATTTGCAGAGTGGTTCGCCCTGGCCAAGGAGTGTGAGCCCAACGACCCGGATGCCGTCGCGCTTGCCACGGCCACGCCGGATGCAGCCCCGTCAGTGCGGATGGTACTGTTGAAGGATTTCGGACCCGAAGGCTTCGTGTTCTACACCAATGCGCAAAGTCGCAAGGGTGGAGAGCTGCTGGCCAATCCGCAGGCGGCGATGCTGTTTCACTGGAAAAGCCTGCGCCGCCAGATCCGGATCGAAGGGCGGATCGAGGAAGTCGATTCTGCCACGGCCGATGCCTATTTTGCCAGCCGCAGCCGGGATTCGCAGTTGGGCGCGCTGGCTTCGGACCAGTCGCGGCCGCTTGGTTCGCGCAGCGAATTCCTGGGCCGGATCGCCAAAGTTACGGCCCAGCATCTGATCGGCCGCGTGCCGCGCCCGCCGCACTGGACCGGGTTCCGACTGGTACCCCAGGCATTCGAATTCTGGATGGATCGCCCCTTCCGCCTGCATGAACGCCGCCGGTTTGAACGGGACGCAGACGGCAACTGGACCTCGGGCCTGCTCTATCCCTAAAGCCCGCGGCCCTCGCCGGCCAGGAATGCGGCATAGGCACTTGCAATCCCGTCACGCAGGCCAGTCTTGGGCTGCCAGCCCATGGCGGCCAGCCGCGAATTGTCCATCAGCTTGCGCGGGGTGCCATCGGGCTTGGCCGGATCGGTTACGATCTCACCGTCATAACCGATCACTTCCATGACCAGCCGGGTCAGCTCGATGATCGAAATATCGTCGCCAACCCCGATGTTGATGTGCCCGGCATCGGAATAGTGCTGCATCAGGAAGACGCAGGCATCGGCGCAGTCATCCACATACATGAACTCCCGGCGCGGGGTGCCGCTGCCCCAGACCATGACCGGGCTTCGGCTTTGCTTGGCTTCGTGAACCTTTCGCATCAGCGCCGGCATGACGTGGCTGGAGGCAAGGTCAAAATTATCGCCAGGGCCATAGAGGTTGGTCGGCATCGCGCTGATGAAATCGCAGCCATATTGCCGACGATAAGCCTCGGCCTGCTTGATCCCGGCAATCTTCGCGATTGCGTACCATTCATTGGTCGGCTCAAGCGGCCCGGTCAGCAGCGCATCTTCGCGGATGGGTTGAGGCGCATGTTTGGGATAGATGCAGGAGGATCCCAGGAACAGCAGTTTGGAAACCCCGGTCTCATGCGCTGACGTGGTGATCGCGGTCGAGATCAGCAGGTTGTCGACCAGGAACTGCACTGGATAGCTGTCATTCGCCAGAATACCACCGACCTTAGCCGCAGCAATGAATACCGCATCCGGGCGGTTGCTCGCCATCCAACGGTGCACAGCGGCGCGTTCGGTCAGGTCAAGCTCTGACCTGGGTACTGTAAGCACCGTGCAGTCTTCATCCGCCAAGCGGCGCACCAGCGCCGCCCCGACCATCCCGCGATGGCCAGCGACCCAGATCCGTTTGCCCGACAGTTCGAAAAGCGTTTGACCCGACTTTTGACCCGACACCCTGCTTCAGCGCCCCCCTGAATAGAGCCTAACTATCCGCCCAATAGCAGTTTTTACGGGTTCATGACTTCCGTCAAGAGTGTGGCCAAGGCGAACCACAGTTACGCCTTGCGACGGCGCGATCAGCACAAATTGACCGAGGTGGCCGTTCATCGAGAACGCGCTGCGCGGGGCACCGGGGAACGGGGCGCGATTGGTACCTGGCTGTGGCCGGTTGAGCCAGATCTGCCCGCCATAACCGCGGTTCTGCGGGTTGGCTGTGGTCATGAACTCGATCCAGCCTGCCGGAACCAGCTGGGCGCCGTTAATGCTGCCATTGTTGCGCAGGAATTCGCCGAAGCGGGCCCAGTCCCGGGCCGTGGCATGCATCAGGCTGCCGCCGATCAGCGTGCCTGCGGCATCATATTCGGGGACCATGCTCTTCATGCCGAGCGGTTCGAACAGGCGGCTGCGCAGGTAATCGTTCAGAACCCGGCGGCGCACCGCAGGATCGGTGCTGTCCGTCAACGTGCGGGCGGCGATGTCTGCCAGGATCACTGTGGTTGCGCTTGAATACTCCCACTTTCGGCCCGGCTCGGCCTCAAGGGGTTGTGCTTCGGCGTAGGCGGCCATGCCATCGCGCCCGTCGAGGAACAGCATTCGAACCTCGTCGGATTCGTAGACGGGATCACCCGCTTCGGTGTGGCGCAGGCCCGAACGCATTTGCAGCAAGTGGCGCAGCGTAATTTCGCCGCGTGGATCGCCTGCGCGCTGCCACGCCGGAACCGGGGCGCTTTCATCCAGCCGGAGACGCCCATCGGCAACCAGCAGGCCGATCAGCACGCCGGTCACCGATTTTGCCATCGACCAGCTGATGAAGCGGGTATTTTCATGGTAGCCGGGTGCATAGCGTTCGGCCACGATCTGGCCATCGTGGACCACCACCACGGCGCGGGTCTCACCTGCCTCGGGCAGGGTGAACAGGCGATCCACCGCCCGGGCCAGCGCCTCGCGCGGAACGCCGGGGCGTTTGACCACCGCATTGATCGCCGTTTGGCTTAGGGGTGGTTGCGATTCATCGTCACCTTGCCCCCCGCCGCATGCAATCAGGCTTGGCATGGCCAACAGGGGCAGGATAAGTGACAGTCGACGCGTCCACATGGCGCGCATCCCTCGCGCAAAGGTTGGTCGATGGCAACTGTAAACCCTGCCCCATCAATGTCTTCGCCGCGTCGCCGGTGGACACTTTTGCTCCTGCTCGGCCTGGCCGGACTGCTGGCGTGGTTCTGGTTGCCACTCAATAACTTCGCGATGACCGGCGCGGCATATGGTGCCCGCGTGGCCTGTTCGTGCCATTACCTGGGGGGCCGCGGACTGGACGATTGCCGCAAGGATTTCGAGCCGGGGATGGAGCTGATTGTTCTGAGTGCGGACAAGGACAGCAAGAGCGTCACGGCGCGCTTCCCGCTGCTCGCGACCCAGACCGCCACCTATTACGAGGGGCAAGGCTGCCGGCTGGAACCGTGGCGGCGTTAACCCTCCTGTGGTTGACTTGCCCCGCCGCGTCGGCCACTGGCAAGGCCTTGTTCGGCCAGCGAATTGAGCCATGACCCTGTCAATAACACCAGTAATCCTTTGCGGCGGCAGCGGCACGCGCCTGTGGCCGCGCAGCCGTGCCAAAAAGCCCAAGCCTTTTCTGCGGCTTGTCGGTAATTCGACGCTGTTCGAAGCGACCATTGCCCGCGCGGCGCCAGAGCATGGCTTTGCGCCGCCGTTGGTCGTCACGGGTGCGCGTCATGTCGACTATGTTGAAGCGCAGCTGGGCAATATTGATTCGACCATCGTGGTAGAGCCGAGCGCCCGCAACACGGCCGCGGCGATTGCGCTGGCGGCGCTGCGGCTCGATCCGGATTCAATCATGCTGGTCTGTCCCAGCGATCACCACATTACCGACCACGACGCATTTCGCGCAGCCGCGCGGCAAGCGGCGGCGCTGGCGGCAGAAGGGTATCTGGTGTCGTTCGGGATCGAAGCGCGCAGCCCCGAAACCGGGTTTGGCTATCTTGAGCGCGGCGATGCGCTGCCGCATGGTGGTTTCCGGGTCGCCCGGTTCGTGGAAAAGCCCGATCGCCAGCGGGCCGAGGCCTTTGTTGCCGCCGGCACCCATGCCTGGAACGGCGGTATCTTCGCATTCCGGGTTGGCACTTTTCTGGATGAACTTGCCGCCCATCGCCCGGCTATCTTGCAGGCGGTCCGCGCGGCCAATGCAGCAGGCAGCCAGCACGGACGCCAGTTCCATCCCTGCGCCACTGCCTTCGATGGCTTCACGCCGGAGTCGGTCGACTATGCGGTGATGGAAAACACCGACCGTGCAGCGATGGTGCCGGTCGACATGGGCTGGTCGGATATCGGCAGCTGGGATGCCCTGCACATGGCGCTTGATCGTGATGCCGCTGGCAACAGCATTCAGGGCCGGGCCGAACTGGTGGACTGCCGCAATGTCCTGGTCACAAGCGACGGACCCCGCGTCTCGGTGATTGGGTTGGAGGACGTGGTAATCGTTGTCGATGGTGACGAGATCCTGGTGACGAGCCACGCCGGAACCCAGCGCGTGGGCAAGCTTGATGGAGCCGTCAACCAGTGACCCTGCTAGCAACCCGCTCCGTGGCAAAGCCCTGGGGCCGCACGGATTTGCCCCCGGCTTTCGGCGGCGCGGCAGAGCAAGCCATTGGCGAGGTCTGGTTTGAGCCGCCCGCCACCCATGCCAGTCTGCTGATCAAGTACATCTTCACCAGTGAAAAGCTCTCGGTTCAGTGCCACCCCTCGGACGAGCAGACCGTCGCGATGGGCCTGGGCCGACAGGGCAAGGAAGAATGCTGGCTGGTGCTGGAAGCCGAACCTGGCGCGCAGTTGGCGATCGGCTTCGAGCGCGAGATTGATGCCGATACGATGCGCGCCGCCATGTCGGACGGATCGATCGAGCAGTTGTTGACGTGGCACCCTGTCAGCGCTGGCGACTTCTTCTATATCCCCGCCAATACCGTCCATGCGATCGGTGCCGGGATCACCCTGGTCGAAGTTCAGCAGAACTCCGACATCACATATCGGCTTTATGACTACGGCCGCCCGCGCGAACTGCATGTCGAGGAGGGGGTCGCCATTGCCCTGCGCAGGCCCTATCCGCCGGAGCATCATCGGCGCCTTGCTGGAACTGGCGATGCAAGTCTCGTCAACGGTCCATACTTCCGGCTCGACCGGATCGATGGCCGGCCCGATCCGGCAATGGCGGGCCGCTATGCCGGGCCGCTGTTCGTGGTTCCGCTGAATTGCAGCCTCACCGTTGCTGGCGAAACCGTTGCTCCGGGGCAATGTGCCCTTGCTGAGAGCCTGGGGGCGGTCAGCTTCCCGGCCAATGGCCTCAGCCTGATTGCCCAACCAGTCTAGAACGAGGCGCTGCTGATCGTTCGGCGAACATATTCGGCATAGGCCGACTTACCGAGGCGGTCTGCCAGCACTTCGACCTGCGCCTGGTCAATGAAGCCTTTGCGCCAGGCGATTTCTTCCGGGCAGGCAATTTTGAAGCCCTGCCGCTTTTCCAGCGTGCGGACGAAATCGGCGGCATCGATCAGGCTTTCGGGCGTGCCGGTGTCAAGCCAGGCATAGCCCCGCCCCATCAACTCGACCGCGAGCTGGTCGCGCTCCAGGTAGGCGCGGTTGACATCGGTGATCTCCAGTTCGCCGCGGCCGCTTGGCTTAAGGTTGGCGGCAATGTCGACAACCTGTTCATCGTAAAAATAGAGGCCGGTTACCGCCCAATTCGAGCGGGGCTGGGCCGGTTTTTCCTCAATCGATTTCGCCTGCATCGCGGCATCGAATTCGACCACGCCATAACGCTGCGGGTCAGTCACATGATAGGCGAAGACCGTTGCCCCATCCACGCGTGCGATGGCTTTTTCGAACAGGCCGGTGATGCCATGGCCATAGAAGATATTGTCACCCAGGATCAGCGCCGAGGGGCTCCCGGCAACGAATTCTGCACCGATGACGTAAGCCTGTGCCAGGCCTTGCGGCTCTGGCTGGATGGCATAGTCAATCGCCATGCCCCACTGCGAACCATCGCCCAGCAGGTCGCGGAAATTGGGCGTATCGCGCGGGGTTGAGATGACCAGTACCTCGCGGATTCCGGCCAGCATTAGCGTCGACAGCGGATAATAGATCATCGGCTTGTCATAGATCGGCATCAGCTGCTTTGACGTGACCAGTGTCATCGGGTGCAGCCGGGTGCCTGAGCCGCCGGCGAGAATGATGCCCTTCATGCTGAGGTCCTTGTTTCCATCGGAAGCAGCTCATCAACGATCTCGGCAACCGCCTCCTGCCAGGGGCGGGGCGCTATGCCGAAATCCCGAGCGATCTTGCCGGTGTCGAGCCGCGAATTGCCTGGCCGCAGGGCGCGCTGCGGAAAGTCACGGGAACGGATCGCGAGGACCGGTACATGCGCGCCGCCGCGCCGTGCGCTGGCGGCCATGATCGCTTCGGCCAGCCCGTGCCAGCTGGTGCTGCCGGCGTTTGCGAAGTGATAGGTCCCCGATGGTGCACCCGGCCCGGCCAAATGGGTGAGTGCGATGGTCCGCAGCGCGGCCGCGATATCGCGCGCGCTGGTTGGGCAGCCGATCTGATCCGCAACCACCCGCAGCTTCGGTTGCTCGCCGGCAAGGCGCAGCATGGTCTTGAGGAAGTTGCTGCGATGCGCGCTGATCACCCAGGCCGTGCGCAGGATGACGTGGCGCGGAGCGGCTTCGCGCACCGCGCGTTCGCCTGCCAGCTTGCTGGCGCCATAGACGCCCAGCGGCGCAACCGGATCGTCCTCGCGATAGGGCTGGTCTCGCTTGCCGTCGAAGACATAGTCGGTCGAGATATGCAGCAATGGGATGTTCCGCGCGCGGGCCAGCGCGGCCAGCCAGCCCGGCCCCTGCGCATTGGCAAGATAGGCGGCATCGGCATGATCTTCTGCCAGGTCCACGGCGGTAAAGCCGGCGGCATTGATGATGCAGTCGATCTGCCGCCGCACGCAGTATGCCGCGATGCTCTCTTGCGAGCCCAGATCGAGCTCACCCCGGTTGGGCGTGAGCAGGCTGACCTCGGCCGGCCAGTCCTGTGCGGTCAGCGCCATGCCGACCTGTCCGGTGCTGCCAGTGACAAGGATGGTCTGGTTCGCCATTCCGGTCAGGCCCGCAAGCCCAGGCGTTCAGTGGCGTAGCGCCGGGCAAGTATCGGCCGCCACCAGTCTTCGCGGGCCAGATACCATTCAACCGTGCGGTCGATCCCCTCCTCGAACCGGACCTGCGGCTCCCAGCCCAGCGTGCTTGCGATTTTTGCGGCATCGATCGCATAGCGCTGGTCATGACCGGGGCGATCGGCAACGTAGGTGATCTGCGCGGCATAGGACAGGCCATCGGCGCGGGGTCGGCGCGCATCGAGCGCGGCACATATCGCCTGCACCACCTCGATGTTGCGGCGCTCCGAATTGCCGCCGATGTTATAGGTCTCACCCGGCTGACCGGCTTCGAACACGCGGTGCAAGGCGCGGGCATGGTCCTCGACATAAAGCCAGTCTCGCACGTTGCTGCCATCGCCGTAGACCGGCAGCGGTTCCCCGGCGATGGCGCGGATGATGATCAGCGGGATGAGCTTTTCCGGGAAGTGGTAGGGCCCGTAATTGTTGGAGCAGTTGGTGACCAGCACGGGCAAGCCATAAGTGTGGCCCCAGGCCCGGACCAGGTGGTCGGAGGCAGCCTTCGATGCCGAATAGGGTGAGCGCGGATCATAGGCGGTCGTCTCGGTAAACAGGCCTTCCGCGCCGAGGGAGCCAAACACTTCGTCGGTGGAGATATGGTGGAAGCGGAAGGCGGCCTGGCGCTCGGCGGTCAGGCCCTGCCAATAGCCCAACGCCTGCTGCAGCAGGGTAAAGGTGCCAACCACGTTGGTCTGGATGAATGCGCCTGGACCGTCGATCGAACGGTCGACATGGCTTTCGGCGGCGAGATGGGCGATCACGTCGGGCTGGAACTCGGCCAGCTGGCCCGCCACCAGCGCGGCATCGCCGATATCGCCCCGTACGAACCGATAGCGGGGATCGCCGCTGACATCGTCCAGCGACTGGAGCACGCCGGCATAGGTCAGCTTGTCGAGGTTGAGCACTGAATGCCGGGTCTCGGCGATCAGGTGCCGGATCAAGGCTGATCCGATGAAGCCTGCACCGCCGGTAACCAGAATCTTCATTGCTCAAGCCTTTGCTGATGTCGCGGCGGGTGACCGGCCTAAACTGCAATTTCCTGCAACACTCCTAACGGCGACCCATCGTAGGGGAACGCGACCGCCAGGTCGGCCAGCGGGGGCAGGGCGCGGTCCTTGTCGGACAGTATGGGCTCACCATTGATCGGCCATGCGATGCCCACTGCCGGATCGTTCCAGGCAAAGCCGCCTTCGGTTTCGGCGCTGTACGGGGCATCGACCTTGTAGGTGATTTCGCAGTCTGGCTCGAGCGTAACGAAGCCGTGCGCAAAGCCCGTCGGGATCAGCAGCTGCTTGCCGTTTGCCGCAGAAAGCTCGATCCCCAGCCACTGTCCGAACGTGGGGGAGTTGCGGCGGATATCGACCACTACGTCAAAGATTCGCCCGCGCAGGCAGCGAACCAGCTTGGCCTGGGCATGGGGCGGTGCCTGAAAATGCATGCCCCGCAGCGTCCCCGCCGGGCGGGACAGCGAATGGTTGTCCTGGCAAAAGTCCAGATCGATCCCTGCGGCCAGCAGCGTGTCGCGGTTCCAGGTCTCGCTGAACCACCCGCGCTGATCCTCATGGCGGCGGGGGATCAGCACTTTCAGGGTCATGGCTGGGTCTCGCACGGTCCGTATAACCTGCTATTCAGCAGGCCGTTCCGCCTTACCCGATCAGATTATGCAGTCAATTGCCGCAGGTCATGCCTCGGTCGCGGCGATCCAGCCGCCGCCGACCACACGGTCCCCGGCATAGAGCACGGCGGCCTGGCCGGGTGCGACGCCGTACTCAGGCGCGGCGAAGCGGATCGTGGTACCGGCGCCATCGCCCAGCGGGCCATCAAGGGTCACCGGCACCGGCTTGGCCAGCGAACGGACCTTGGCCAGCAACGGCGCATCGGGCAGCGGGCCGATGCGGTTGGTCTCGATCACCCGGGCGGCGCTGACCGCCAGCAGCCGGCGGGGGCCGACGCGGACCTCGGCAGCCGCTGCATCGATCCCGACGACATAAAGCGGTTCGGGCTGGCCACCGATCTCCAGCCCGCGGCGCTGGCCGACGGTGAAGTGGATTACGCCTTCATGCTGGCCCAGCACGGCACCGCTTTCGGCGTGGACGATTGCTCCGGGCCGCACGCCTTCTGGGCGGACCGACTCGACGATCCGGGCATAGTCGCCGTCGGGCACAAAACAGATGTCCTGGCTATCGGGCTTGGCTGCCGTGCGCAGACCCGCAGCCTCGGCCAGGGCGCGGACCTGGGGCTTGGGCAGACCGCCCAGCGGGAACCGCAGGTAATCGAGCTGGGCTTCGGTCGTGGCGTAAAGGAAGTAAGACTGGTCGCGCGCCGGATCGAGCGCGCGGTGCAGTTCTGGCCCGGCAGGTCCGATCACCCGGCGGACATAATGTCCGGTCGCCAGGCAATCGGCGCCGAATTCGCGCGCCATCTTGAAAAGATCGGTGAACTTTGGCCCCATGTTGCAACGGATGCAGGGGATCGGGGTGCGCCCGGCCAGGTATTCATCGGCGAACTGCTCTACCACTTCCTCGCGGAAGGCGGATTCGTGGTCGATCACATAATGCTGGATGCCCAGCCGATCCGCCACGGCGCGGGCATCGCGAATGTCATCGCCAGCGCAGCATGCCCCCTTGCGGGCGGCCACGGCCCCGGTGTCGTATAGCTGAAGCGTGACGCCGATGACTTCCGCACCACTTTGTGCGGCCAGCGCCGCGACCACCGAGCTATCGACGCCGCCCGACATGGCCACGACAATACGCTTTCCGGCAGCCGGCCCGTCCAGCTGGAACAGGGCTGCGGGATCATCGGATAGAGAGGTTGCCTGGACCATGGCGGCGCGCCTTACACGCTTCGGGCGTGCCTTGCAAAAAGCCGCAGGTGGCTGGGTGGAATTCCGGTAAGGTCCATGACCATCCGGTAAACTGCGGCTTTACGCGCTGTTGACCTTATCGCGCTAGAACGGCGCACATGGAATTCGGCAAGGACCTCATTGCAAGCCTGCGCGAACGGGTGCTGCCCGTTGGCGAAGGTGCTGTCTGCGGACGGTGCGACTGGCACGCTCTTAGCGCGCGGTTGCAGGCGGCGCATGCCGCACGGGTTGAGCTGATCCGCGCAGAAATCCATGATTTACGGCTGCTTGGGGGATCGTTCGGGTCTCGATCCTCGCTTGCACCGGCGGGAGGCTGGCATGCCTCACGCGATGTTAACCCAAGTGATTCAGCAGATGGCAAAGCCCCCATGGGCATTGTCATCCCTGCCGTTGCGGACAAGTGAAGCGACGGCCGAGGATGAACATGATCGAGAACCAGAAAATCCGACCCGCGATGGTAATTGGCCCGCTTGGCGAGCCGCTCACGATCGATTCGCTGCCGCCGCCGAATACCACCCGGTGGGTCGTGCGCCGCAAGGCCGAAGTCGTCGCCGCCGTCAACGGTGGCCTGCTAACGATCGACGAGGTTTGCGAGCGTTATAACCTGACGCTCGAGGAGTTCGCATCCTGGCAGCGCGCGGTTGACCGGTCAGGCATGCAGGGCCTGCGCGTCACCCGGATCCAGCACTACCGCGATCTTTATGAGCGCCAGCTAAAATACTGACCGAACATATAATTCTGCCGCCGAAGGGGTTCGCGGCGGGCAATTAAGCTGCAGCCCCGGGCCAGGATGCTGGTTCCGGGGCTGCTTTGCGGTTCTCCCCCAGCGCATTTCGCCGAACTGCATCGGCCGTTTGCCGACCATTGCGTTGCGTTGCAGCAAGCCGGGGCCTATGGCGCTGTACGGTGAACAATACCGCTTCGTCCGGCCTGCCGCCCTGCGGACTTGCCCGAAGTGATATAGCAGAGTAATACAGCGCCGTGAGGCCGGTGCAGTCATCCTGACTGTGCTGTGGCCCGGCAGCGATGCAAGATGGGGCAGGTCTGGCCATGAACTACGACACGCGGATTGCAGCAGAAGACCTGGCGGTGAGCGATCCTGCAGCCGTGCTGATGGGCGATGCCGAGGAAGAGCGGCAATCGCGCCGCAAACTGTGGTTCATCGGGCTGGCGGTGCTCGCTGGCCTGATCGCAATCTGGTTTATGACGCATCGGGATGACCAGGCGGCGGCGGGCGACAAAAAGTCGCAGGCCGCGGTCGTTTCGGTTGTTGCCCCAGGACGCGGAACGATTGAAGGCGCGATCAATGTTACCGGTACCCTGGCGGCACGGCGCGAGCTGCCGGTTGGTGTCCCGGGTGAGGGCGGACAGGTTGCCGCAGTTCTGGTGGAGCCCGGCCAGTGGGTCGGCGCAGGTCAGGTCCTGGCGGTGATCGATCGCTCGGTCCAGGTTCAGCAACGCGCCAGCCAGGCCGCCCAGATCGAGGTGGCGCGGGCCAATGCCCAGCTGGCGCAGGCCAATCTGGATCGCGCGCTCAAGCTGGTTGAGCGCGGCTTCGTATCCAAGGCCGATATTGATCGCCTTACCGCCCAGCGTGATTCGGCCACGGCCCAGGTCCGCGTTGCCGGTGCTCAGCTGGGCGTGATCAATGCCCAGCTTGGCCGCTTGAATGTGGTAGCCCCGGCTGCCGGCCTGGTGCTGGAGCGCCGGGTTGAACCCGGACAAGTGGTCAGCGCGGGTTCGGGCATTCTCTTCCGCCTCGCCAAGGGCGGAGAGATGGAGCTGCGTGCGCTGGTCGGCGAAACCGAGCTGGCCCAGGTCAGCAACGGCGTGCGGGCCGAGGTGACCCCGGTCGGTTCCACCCGTTCCTTTGCTGGCCAGGTCTGGCAGACCGCGCCGGTGATCGATCCGCAGAGCCGCCAGGGCATTGCCCGGATCGCGCTGCCCTATGCTCCTGAACTGCGCCCCGGCGGCTTTGCCACTGCGGTGATCAAGGCCGGCACGGTTGTCGCACCGATGCTCCCCGAGTCCGCGATCCTGTCCGACAATGATGGCAGCTATGTCTATATCGTCGGCAAGAACAACAAGGCCGAACGCCGCAACGTCAAGACGGGCCTGGTCACGGCCAATGGGATTGCCGTGGTCGAAGGCCTGAGTGGGGCTGAGCAGGTCGTGCTGCGCGCGGGCGGGTTCCTCTCGCCCGGCGAAACGGTCAACCCGAAGCTTGTGAAGCAATAAGCGGCCATCAGGCTGAAGACAGGATCTGGCGATGAACTTTCGTAACATCTCGGCCTGGTCGATCCGCAACCCGGTGGTGCCCATCGTGCTGTTTATCGGCCTGATGCTGGCCGGGTTGATGAGCTTCGCCCAGATGGAGGTTCAGAACGACCCGGACGTCGAGTTTCCGATGGTGATCGTCTCGATCGCGCAGCCGGGCGCCGCTCCGACCGAGATCGAAACCCAGATCACCCAGCGGGTCGAAGCTGCTGTCCGGACCATTTCCGGCGTTCAGTCGATCAGTTCGACCGCGTCGGAAGGCCGCAGCCAGACGATGATCGAGTTCAAGATCGGCGAAGACGTCAACGAGGCGGTCAACGAGGTCAAGAACGCGGTTGACCAGGCGCGCGGCGAATTGCCCGACGGCATTCTTGAACCGCAGGTGGTCAAGGCCCAGACCTCGTCCGATCCGATTGCCTATTTCGCGGTCCAGGCCGACGACATGACGATCGAGCAGCTCTCGTGGTTCATCGATGATACGGTGACCAAGCGGCTGCTCAATGTGCCGGGCATGGCGGCGGTCAACCGGGGCGGTGGCGTCAATCGCGAAATCACCGTGACGCTGGATCCGGCGCGGATGCAGTCACTTGGCATCACGGCCAGCCAGGTCAATGCCCAGCTGCGCCAGCTCAACATCAATGCCGCGGGTGGCCGCGCCGAAATCGCCGGGTCGCGCCAGTCGGTCCGCGTGCTGGGCAATGCGGAGACGGCTTACGAACTGTCGCAGACCGATATCCCGCTGGGCAACGGGCGCACGGTCAAGCTGAGCGATTTCGCCCGCGTTGCCGATAGCTATGGTGAGATCACCAGCATGGGCAAGGCCGATGGCAAGCCTGTGGTAACCTTCGGCATCGCCCGGGCGCGCGGCGCTTCGGACGTTTCGGTCTATGATGGTGCCTTTGCCGAGATCAAGAAGATCGAGAAGGAGAACCCCGGGGTCACCTTCATCCGCCAGTTCACTTCGGTCGATTACACCAAGGCGCAATATGAAAGCTCGATTTCGGCCATGGTCGAAGGGGCGATTCTGGCGGTCATCGTGGTGTTCTTCTTCCTGCGTGACTGGCGCGCCACGGTCATTTCGGCCCTGGCGATCCCGCTTTCGGCGATCCCGACTTTTTGGTTCATGGACCTGATGGGCTTCACGCTCAACACGCTCTCGCTGCTGGCCCTTGGCCTGGTGGCCGGGGTGCTGGTCGATGATGCGATCGTCGAGATCGAGAATATCGTGCGGCACATGCGCATGGGCAAAAGCGCCTATCAGGCCTCGATCGATGCCGCGGACGAGATCGGCCTGGCGGTTGTCGCCACCACATTCTCAATTGTCGCGGTGTTCCTGCCGGTTGGCCTGATGCCCGGTGTTTCGGGCCAGTTCTTCAAGAACTTCGGCCTCACCGTGGTGGTCTCGGTCCTGATGTCGCTGGCCGTGGCCCGCATGATCACGCCGATGGTGGCAGCCTATTTCCTCAAGGCCCACGGCCAGGAAGAACATGGCGGCGGCCCGTGGATGGACCGTTACCTCAAGGTGCTGCGCTGGTCTCTGGATCAGCGGGAATCTAAGGCGCTGCGCGCGGCGCTGACGCCGGCCCCTTCGCGCTGGTGGTATTATCCGGTGTGGATCCTGGCTACCCTGCTGGTCTTTGCCGCCTTCGGTGCCGGTTCGATGATCCCCGCCCAGGCCATCGGCAAGGTCGAGGCCCTGCGCGACGTGATCCCCGGCTGGGTTTCCGCCTTTGTCGGCGTTGGCGTCGGTTTGGGACTGGCCTGGTTGGTCTATCGCCTGCTGCTGCTGGCCGCCGGCGTTGCGCCGCGCAGCTTTGCGGACTGGTACGGCTACATGCACCTGCGCTGGGCGGCGCGCCGCCGCGACCACCGGGTGTGGATGCTGGGCGTTGGCCTGGGTGCGCTTGGTCTGACCGGAATCCTGTTTGCCAATATCCCGACCCAGTTCTTCCCGACGGCCAATGGTGATTTCATCCAGATTCGCGTTGAGATGGTGCCCGGCACAACGCTCAAGCAGACCGAGTCCGTGATCGACCAGGTGGCAGCTATTGCCGAGGCCCGGCCCGAAACGAAGAGCGTGCTGGCCCGCTTCAGCGAAGGCAATGGCCGGCTCTTCATCACGCTCAAGGAAGACCGTGAGAAGACCAGCATGGTCATCGAACGGGAACTTACCCCGGTGCTGCAGAAGATCGCCGACGCGCGCGTCACCATCCAGAGTTTCGGCGGTCCCGGCGGAGGTACCGGCCGGCCGATCTCGGTCATGCTTTCCGGATCGGATTCCAAGCTGCTTGATGAGACCGCGGCCCGGCTGGTCGAGGAAATGAAGGGCGTGAAGGAACTGGTCGCACCCCGCGTTGCTGCCGACATGCGCCGCCCCGAGGTGGTGATCAAGCCGCGGCTGGACCTGGCGGCGAGCATGGGCGTCACCACATCTGCGCTGAGCCAAACAATCCGTATCGCCACGATCGGCGATATCGACCAGAACGCAGCCAAATTCTCGCTGACCGATCGCCAGGTGCCGATCCGTGTCCGCCTGCCGATCGAAGCGCGCCAGGATCTGGCAACGATCCAGAACCTGCCCGTGCCGACCACCGCTGGTGGATCGGTCCCGCTGTCGCGCGTGGCCGAAATCGGCTTTGGATCGGGTCCGGTCTCGATCCAGCGCTATAACCAGAACCGCCGTGTCTTTGTCGGTGCCGACCTTGCCCCGGGCGTGGTCAAGGGCACTGCGATGGAGAAGGTCAACAAGCTTCCGATCATGAAGAACCTGCCGAGCGGCGTGTCCAACGCGCCCTTTGGCGAGGATGAATGGCAGGCGGAAATGCAGAAGAACTTTGGCATTGCCCTGATTTCGGGCGTGCTGCTGGTCTTCGCCGTGCTGGTCCTGCTCTATCACCGCTTTGTTTCGCCGCTCGTCAACATGAGCTCGCTGTTCCTTGCGCCGCTGGGCGGGCTGCTGGCGCTGCTGCTGGTGGGCCAGCCCATGTCGATGCCGGTGTTTATCGGCATCCTCATGCTGTTTGGCATCGTTGCCAAGAACTCGATCCTGCTGGTCGACTTCGCGATCGAGGAAATGCAGCGCGGCATCGGCAAGTTCGATGCCATTGTTGAGGCCGGGCACAAGCGTGCCCAGCCGATCATCATGACCACGGTCGCCATGACGGCCGGCATGGTCCCCACCGCGATCTCGGGCTGGATTGGCTCGGGCGACGGGGCCTGGCGCGCACCGATGGGCACCGTGGTGATCGGCGGCCTGATCCTATCCACGCTGCTGACCCTGCTGATCGTGCCGGCTGGATTCAGCCTGGCCGATGGCTTTGAAAAGCGGGCCGGGCCGTGGCTGCGCAAGCGGTTCCTCAGCTATCAGCCGGGCGACGAAGACGGCGCCAGGGACGCCCTCCACGGCGGGGCGCTGCCGGCCGAGTGAGCGGACCGCTCCCTTTGGCGCTTGCGCAAGGCGGCCATCCGGTCGATCGGGCGCGGCGCATGCGGAGGATGGCCACAGGGCTGCTGGTGGCCATGGCCGCGCTCTATCTTGTGGCGCGGCATTACCAGGGCCTGCACCCGGCCGTGGGCTATCTGTTGGCCTTTGCCGAGGCGGCCATGGTCGGCGGTTTGGCAGATTGGTTCGCGGTGACCGCGCTGTTCCGTCGTCCGCTCGGCCTGCCGATCCCGCACACCGCCATCGTCCCTGAGAACAAGGATCGCATCGCCGATACGATGGCCGCCTTCCTGCGGACAAATTTCCTGACTCCCCAGGTTGTGGCGCGGCGCATGCGGAGCATGAACCTGGCGGCGGCGGTGGGGAACTGGCTGGCCGATCCGCAGACCGGCGGGTCAAGCCGGCTCCGCGCCGGTGCAGCGGATTTACTGGCGCACGTGCTCGAATCGCTAGACCCCGAACGGCTTGGCAACCAGGTGCGCGGCGGTCTGTTCAAGCAGATCGACAAGCTGGAGGTGTCGCCGCTGGTCGGGCAGATGCTGGGCACCGCGATTGCTGACAAACGGCACATGCCGGTGATCGAATCGCTGGTGCGCTGGGCCGGCTTGACGCTGGAGGACAATGAGCTGCTGGTGCGCGAACTGATCCACACCCGCGCCAATGCGATCCTGCGCTGGACCGGGCTGGACGAACGGCTGGCCAATTCGGTGCTTGATGGGCTTTATAAGCTGCTGGCCGAAGTAATTGTCGATCCCGACCACCCCCTGCGCGGCAAGATTGAGGAGGGCCTGGCCAAGCTGGCCGATGACCTTCAGCACGATGCGGAACTGCGCGCCAAGGTCGAGCGGATGAAGGGCGACCTGATTGCCAATCCCGCGGTCTCGATCTGGTGGCAGGGGGTGTGGGAACGGCTGCGTTTGAAGATGCTGGACCGGCTGCGCCAGCCCGAAGGCCAGATCGGCAGCCAGGCGGCAGAGGCGCTGGCCGAGCTGGGGCGGCACCTGCGCGACGACCCTGACCTGCAGGCCCAGATCAACCGCTTTGCCCGGCGCACGCTGGTGGGGGCATCGGTGCGCTATGGCGATCAGATCGTCCGGCTGGTGTCGGAAACGGTCAAGCGCTGGGATGCCAGCACCGTGACGGACCGGATCGAGGGCGCCGTGGGCCGTGACCTGCAGTTCATTCGCATCAACGGTACCATGGTCGGGGGGCTGGTCGGCGTGATCATCCACGCGGTGGACCAATTGCTGTGAACGGCCCGCTTCTCACCACCGCGCGTTACGAACTTTGGCAGCCACAGGTCGATGATCTTGCCGACCTGTTCGAGCTGACCCGCGACGAGGAGACCCGGCGCTTCCTCGGCAGCTTCACCCCGACCGAGATGGACAGCTTCACTCGCCTGACCCGCAACGCCGGGTCCTGGGCGCTGTGGGGCTATGGCACCTTCATGGTCCGGTCGAAGGGCGATCGGCGGATCGTGGCCAACTGCGGCGTGTTCCGCAGCCACCGCGGCTTTGGCGCGGGGCAGGGCCTCGACAATGTCCCCGAAGCCGGCTGGATCGTCCACCGCGATGCCTGGGGACAGGGCCTGGCCAGCGAGGTGATGACCGCCGCCCTGGCCTGGTTCGACACCACCCACGGGCGCCAGCGCGTCGCCTGCATGATCGAGCAAGGCCACGCGGCGAGCGAGGCGATTGCGATGAAGCTGGGCTTCGTGCGCTATGGAGAGCAGACGAGCGAGGGTGCTGCGCCGCTGATACTCTACGAGCGGATCTAGGGCGGGCAAAAGAAAAGGCCCCGCTTGCGCAGGGCCTTTCCGTGTTCAGCAAATCGCAGCGCGCTTAAAGCTTGCCGGTCAGTTCCGGGACGATCGTGAACAGATCGCCGACCAGGCCGATGTCCGCGACCTGGAAGATCGGGGCGTCCTCGTCCTTGTTGATGGCGATGAT
>JACCDH010204536.1_pt1 | contig 44455 bp, 34 predicted proteins | sample 7442481 | NCBI WGS metagenome assembly JACCDH01 (sample SAMN15323433, study PRJNA562643) | freshwater metagenome | isolation source: river surface water | place: USA:Blue River Watershed | collected 2017-08-15 | reverse complement strand
GTCACAATGATTGCATGTAGCGTTTTGGTTGCCATAAGCTTGCTTTGATTTTAGGCCGCTAAAGTCAAAGCCTTATGTGAAGCAATTGTTGTTGGATAGTTAAAGAATTATCATTCTAATATGAAATAACTATAAAGCAGAGAATGATAATAATTAGTTTAAGTTCAATTCATTTAATCAGAAAAGAATTGCGCGCGTGCACGCGCGTGTGATTTTTTCTGTAATTAAGTGTTACGGTTATATTATCAGATGTTTAAATAAACGTCATTTGCAAGAGAATCGTATTAGGTTCATAGATAAAAGCAATGATTCAACCCGTATCAAGATCTTCAGAAACAAAAAAAATCTTCAAATAAAGACTCTTCTGTAGGGGAAGTCCCTAACATTTCTAACACTATTTTTCGTAAAGCAACTAAATAAAGAGCCTGACCCTTGAACCAACAATTCCAATTTTGACTTGCCGCGGAAAGAATTGTTACATCATAAGCATACTAATTTTTATAACGCTTAAGCGTCTTAGATTTCTGCAAAATTTCTGATAATTTGTAAAAGGTTCGACCACCCATTTGATATTTTTCTATTAGCCCTTGGTCAGCCCATTTAGTTAGGGTAGTTTTAGAAAGCCTAGGTTCAAATCGCTCACATACTTTAGCTGGCGAAAGTAACTTCTCCTGCTCATTCTCCAAAGCAGCTCTTACCTCCTCTTGAATGATAGGACGCAAAGCCTGTACCAATAGAGCAGTGAACTCCTCTACTGTAAAGCCAGATAGTATGACTTGTGGGTTCTTCACTTATGAAATCTTTTCCTTTCTCTATACTCTTCATATTTTTTGTAGGCCAATACAGCTACTAATCCAAAAATCCCACCAATGATTAAGTTTCTAAAAGTCTTTGAATATAACTTACCACCACTCGACGGCGGTATTGGCGGAATTTTTGGCATTGTCTTTTGTACTATAGGTGTTATCTGTACGGGTGTTGGTGCAGGGGGCGGCGGCGGCAGAGGCATCTTAGGTGCTGACTTCAATGCATGTAAGTAATCTGCTCTTGATGACAGGACTGTTTTCAAAATTTCCATGTAACAATTTTTTCGTTATCAAAAAGTGTGTACCCGTAGTTGATTAAAATTTTAACAGGTATGCCGTCAATCTCCTTTATTTCAGAATAGATTGCCCAGTTGAAGTTTGAATCCAACAATACTTGTGCGGAAAAAGGGGTCTTCCCGTATTTATTAAAGGCATTCTTCAAGAGAACCTCATTTTCAAGAAGCGCAATTTTATTCCGATTAAACTCAGCACGATTGCGCTCACGTTCTAGCTTGGCTGCATACGAGCAGTCATCGCTACAATAAAATGTTGACTTTCTGTATGGAGGAATTTGCAATCCGCATTGACAACATGAATACATAAACTCTGCTTTAAGAACAAAACTAGCAGACTGATGCGCTGAAACCTAATCTGGATATGGGTTTTATGAATATTTGCGTACGCCTTAATACGAAGGCGTACGCGTTGTTATTTTAAAAAATAATATTGACAAAATCTACAACATAATTCGGGAAGGCCTAAACTTCTTATACCTTTCAATTGAATAATAAGGCTTAATATTCTTAACTGCATAATCAAAATCCTTCTCTGTTAGCATAGCATCTGCATACTGTTTAATGTAACAGGCAAAGAAAAAGTAGAGGGCCGATTTAAGATTCCTTTTCCCACCATTTTCTTTGAAGAAAAAATATATACCAGCATCCAAGAACCTCTTAGGAACTTGAGGTGTGTTTCTTAAGGAAATTTTATTTGAAAGCGGCACAGTCGGAATTCTAAGGCCATGTTCAAAAATCACATCAAATTCATCTTTAGTTAAGAGAGTATCGCCGATAGCAGATTTCATTTTATATAGAAAAGAGAAATATTCTTTTACCTCATCATCATTCCAAATACTCGGGATCACATAACCTGGCTTACATAATCTTTTGGATTTCCATTCATCTTTTTGCTTTACACTATGATCGCTCACATTTTCAAATAGAAGATCATCAACTGATTTAACTTCATCAGAAATAAATGAATTGAGCCCATCGTTTACTTCAGGCAGTTGCCAGCAATTGTCGGCAGTTGCCGGCAAATTCTTCAAGAAATTATCAAACTCATCTTTGTTTCCATAGAAATTATCATAGAGCTGAAAATCAAAGAATTTTGCTAAGTGCGTCTTGTTTGAGTCTTGTATCTCCTCAAGCTTTAGTTGAAAAAACAACCCAAAAACTTCATCACCTACCTCCTCCCTTCTGATGTAGTGAGTTTCATTCAAATCATAGAAATCACCCTGATACTCAAAAAAGTCTGGGACAGTTTTTTCAACTTCCTTGACACTCTCTTGAAGATATCTTTGATAATAATCGTCATCGGCTTGTGCTAGAGTTAAAAATGGCTTATGCGGAATTTCCAAATAAGAGCTGATGGCATATTCATACACCTGCTTGGCAGTTGCCGGCATTTGCTTCCCTGATAGCACCTGATCGTTAAAATAGGAAATGATTGAGGATAATTCTATATGTAAAGCAATATATTTATAACTCAAAATAGATAATTGTATTTAAAGCTAATTATATAATGTATAAATTATCAGTCGATAAACATATTATAATTTAATCAATAAAGTCATGGCTATTTATATTGAAATTATATAAAATCATAAATTTTCTACTTCATGTCATTTAAAACAATTTGTCTATTCTTATTATATATAGAAGCAGTATTGATTGAGAAGAATTAATAATTAAAAGAATAATGTTGAAACAATTCATTAGTTATCATAAGTGAGTATTTTGGTGTTTTTGCAAATACTAACTTTTATTACTTTTTAATGATAATATGACTACTATTTAATTAGATAATAGTAAATCACCAAAACTTGAAATATAATTATGATAGCCTACTTTTAATCAAATGTGATGGCAAATCAATTACATCCTTGCACCCTAACTGCTCCATAACCTGCTGCAATTGGGCTTTCAAAATAGAAATGGTATGGTCGCCTCCTCTTTTGCCTAAAGCAGCCACACCATACATAAAGGTTCTGCCTAAAAAAATAAAGTCTGCCCCAGAGGCAAGACCACGAGCAATATCAGGCCCTGATTGAAATCCACTGTCAATCATAATAGTCAACTTACCTCTTACGGACTCTAATATGCCAGGCAGCGAACCGATAGACGATTGCCCTGCATCTAACTGACGACCTCCGTGGTTTGAAACGATTATGCCATCAAGGTCAGACTCTACACACATAATTGCATCTTCAGACGTAGCCACGCCTTTCATTATCATCTTGCCCTTCCAGCGGTCACGCAATCTCTTTAGCTTTTCAGCATTTATTCTGCCCGAAAACGTTTTGTTCATGTATAAACCCAGTTGCTTTATGTTTAAGCCCTTCGGCATATAGCGTTTCATCGTTTCAAATTCAGGAATGCCATGAACCAGTGTTTCAATGCCCCAACGGGGGCGCATTAATATCTGAAGTACATTTTGTGCTGTCATGCGAGGCGGCATTGACAATCCGTTTCGAATATCCCTTGGTCGGTATCCAAATGAAGGCACATCGCATAAAACAACCAGTACATCAACTCCTGCTGCTTCCAATCGTAACAAAATATCGTCTGTGATTTCCTGATCCGCCGGATGGTATAATTGAAACCACATGTTCCCCTCAGCAACTTCTGCAATCTTTTCAATTGAAGCCGTAGTGACTGTGCTAAGGATAAAAGGAATATTGTGGTCTTTAGCAGCTTTTGCCAATATCTGCGGTGCACCGGGCCACATCAAGCCTTGCAACCCTACCGGTGCGATACCAAACGGTGCGTTGTATCTGCGGCCAAAAAGCAAACAACTCAAATTTACAGGAGCAAAATCCTTCAGATAAACTGGCCGCAGCTCCGTTTCTCTTATCTCGACTGTGTTCTTATACAAGTTAATATCCTCATTGCAACCGCCATCCAGGTACTCAAAAGCGAAACGTGGAATACGTTGCTTTGCCCTTTTGCGTAAATCATCAATTGAAGGATAACGGGTATCAAATGCAGCCATTCTTATTGCGTTTAGCTCACTAAAACTTTTTGCTCCTGCAAAACATCATACATCAGCATTGCGGCACCTAGAGCACTGGCTTCTTCATCTCCGGATGTCAATAGATCAACATGTGGCAGAAAACGGTGAAGCAAGGTCATAAAGATTTTGTTTCGGCAGAAACCACCTTCCACTATAAGCCGGCGCACGTCTGTATTGCCAATTGCTAATTGGATGGAAGGAATGAGACGTCTGACCAATGAATATATAAAATGGTGGTAAGCCTGTGCAGCAGAGGGTAGGTTGTAATAAGACACTGAGTCGCTCAAATCATACGCTTCTTCTGCCATCAAAAACAAACCTTCATCAAATGAGAGACTATAAAAGTACTCAGGCAGCTTTTCATACACCTGACACAAACCGTTCACCATATCTTCATGAATTTTGCCGGCAAAGTACCGGGCGGCTTTCACTGGCGTACCTGTGTAGCTCATGTAGCAAAGACAATCTGCTTCTAATTCTTGAGCCGTCAATGGCTCTTGATTGAATGGATTAAGTGTAATGCACCAAGTACCAGTTGAAAGCAAAGCAAACGAACTTTCTTCCCTTTTCAAATGCGGAATTAAGGCTGAGGAGCTATCGTGCAGACCCATGCCAACAAGCAGATTTTTGCCGTTGAACTGTTTTTGTATAGCGTACCCGGAAGGCCGCAGTGGAGCTAATTTTTGTATCAGGCTTTCTTCCCTCACCCAACGGTGATAATCATGCTTTGCAAAATCCCACAAATGGGTATGACAACCTAGTGATGTGATGCCACTGTGTAAATCATCACTAAATAAGAAACTGCAAAACTCTGGCAGGTGAAGACTGCATTTTATCTGGCTATATAATTTAGGGTACACCTGCTGTAACCAGTAAAGAGTGAGTCCCGAATTGAGATGGCCTAACGGTGGAGACGCGGTTTCACTGCAGAAGGAAGTGCGTCCACCATAGCGCTGATAAAGTGATTGCTGTAATGATTTATCATAGGGCTTTAGATAGTTATAAGCCGGAGCAATAGGTTGATTATCACTGTCAAGATGAACCATCGTTGCACCATAAGCAGAAAAGTTTAGGCCAACAATTTTATACTTACGTAGATGCACAGCCTCAGCGAAACTCGATAACATCCAATCTTTTAGCAAAATATGATCTTCACAAGGAAACAAGTCTTCGTCTACCGTTTCCGGTAGTTGCAAACTGTTTTTATAGACAAGTTGTAAATGCTCGTCGTACAAAAGAAACTTTTTATTCGTTTTACCCAAATCAAATATGGCAATCACTTCTGTTCTCATAGTCCGGTTGCTTTTGTAAAATATCCACGTCTTTCAGTTAATTTTTGACGAATTGAATGGCTTCTATAAAACTGAAGGGGCAATAAAACTCCACCGTTCTTAACTCTTGCTTCGGCTACCAAGTGTCGAACATCTGTACGATATGCATTTTGTAAAATTTCTTGACACGTCACAACATCATTGTTCAACTGTGCTTTTTTTAACTCATCTTGATCAACCAATAGTGCTTGTGCATAGGCAATCATTATTGCTTCTACGGATTGTAATAAATCTTCTAAAGGATCTTTGATGTTATGAGAAGCATCTATCATCCAACCTAAATCTTTTGCATGATTCATCCGTTTGGCGTTCAAGCCTTCTATAAGCTGCGTAAAAATCAAAAAGAGTTGATAAGGGTTAATGCACCCCACCGTTAGATCATCATCGCCATATTTACTATCGTTAAAATGAAAACCTCCCAGCTTTCCTTCCATCAAAAGCAGTGACACAATTTGTTCAATGTTAGCATTAGGAAGGTGATGACCGAGATCAACCAAAGTGTAAGCATTATTTCCCAACTTTTGTGCATACAAAAGTGATTGCCCCCAATCGCCAACTGTCATTGAATAAAAATTGGGCTCAAATGCTTTGTATTCTACAAACATTTTCCATTTTGCAGGGAGAATCGCATAAATCTCATGCATACTTTCCAAGGTGTTTTGGAAAGCCGTGCGAAAGTTCAGTTGGCCTGGGAATGATGAGCCGTCGGCAAGCCAAACGGTAAGCGATTGGGAGCCCAATGCTTCACCATATTGAATAACATCTTTATTGTGTTGGATGGCCTGCTGCCTAACCCTTTTGTCTGTGTGTTGCAAAGACCCAAACCTGTAGCTATAAGCCTGATCTTTCTGGTCTTGAAATGTGTTAGAATTAACTGCATCGAATTTTATCTGGTAAGAAGCAGCAAGTTTTTTTATTGCATCTGGATCATCTGGTATGTCCCATGGAATGTGCAGCGATATTACACCCGATGCTTTATTTAGTTGATGCAATAAGCCTACATCTGAAATTTTGTCTTCGAGTGAGGCAGGCTCACCACCAATTCCAAAACGTCCAAACCGTGTACCGCCTGCCCCTAAAGCCCAAGATGGTATAGCAACCTGAAAGTTCTGCAGCAACTCAATCACTTCCTCACATTTCTTTGCTCCCCACTTCCAATTCAGCATGCCCAGACCAACAGTATGTTGGTCTATGTATTGTAAGTTGTGCTTATTGATGTCTGACTGATTTAGATACATACTGATTTATTTAACGTACAAATGCTGTGGCAATACCACCATCTACGTTTAAAATATTTCCTGTTGACTTGTTTAGTAATCCACCTACAAAAACAAAGCAGGCATTAGCGATGTCTTCGGGTTCAACAGTTTGGTTTAACAGAGTTCGTTTTGCGTAATAAGCGGGGAGTTCTTCTACAGAAATACCATAAGCTTTTGCTCTTCCTTCCGCCCAACCGTTGGCCCAAATATTTGAGCCAGAAATTACCGCATCCGGATTCACAACATTTACCCGGATTTTATCCGCACCTAATTCAGCAGCATTCAAACGTGAAAGGTGAAGCTGAGCAGCTTTTGCAGAACCATAACCGGCATTATTTGGTCCGCTTACCAACGCATTTTTACTGACAATATTTAATACATCACCACCCAATCCTTGCTTACGCATTACCTCAACACCTGCTTGTGTAACGATAAATTGCCCCTTCACTAATACGTCGTATAACAGGTTCCAGTCTGCTTCCGTATGCCCTTCAATTGGTTTGGAAATGGATAGGCCTGCGTTGTTTACGATGATATCTAATCCACCAAAAGCAAGAAGGCAATTCTTAATTGTGTTTTGTATAGTTTCATTCTTTGTAACATCCAACAAGCTGCTAACTACTGCATCTTTTCCAAAGGCGTTAATAAATTCTTCCTCTGCAGCATTCAAGCGTTCTTCGTTGTTGTCGTTGAGTATAACGCAAGCACCTTCCTGTACAAATTTTCTAGCTATCGCTTTTCCAATCCCGCCTCCACTGCCGGTAATAAGGGCTACTCTGCCGCTTAACGGTTTCGGCTTTGGCATGCGTTTCAGCTTTGCCTCCTCCAACAACCAGTATTCGATATTAAACGCCTCTTGCTTTGGCAGTGATGTGTATTCAGAAATCGCTTCTGCACCCCGCATTACGTTGATGGCGTTGATGTAGAATTCAGCCGCTATGCGGGCCGTTGATTTATCTTTTGCGAATGTAAACATACCAACGCCTTGATAAAGAATAACCACCGGATTAATATCACGCATGGCGGGACTGTCAGAATGTTTACAGGAGTTGTAGTAATCTTCATACAGCTGTCGATAAGCATCAAACTGAGATCGAAGGTTATCTCTTATGACGTCTACATCGTCAATGTCCTCTTTTGGATGAAGGTTAAGTACCAAAGGTGAAATCTTTGTACGCAAAAAGTGGTCAGGACACGATGTGCCCATTGGAGCAAGCTTTTCTAAATCATTAGAATCAATAAACTCCAAGACTCGCTCATCATCGGTAAAATGCCCAACCATGCGGGTGTGAGAGCTGCACAAGCCTCGCAATATCGGCGCCAGTGCTGCTGCTTGTCGACGACGAGCTTCTACTGGCAACGCCGTTAGCCTCTCTCCGCCGAATACTACACCTTTTATGGCCTGCGCCTGTTCAATGTATTCTGCACATTGCTCAATCACTTCTAATGAGTTGCAGTAACATTCATAGGCAGTATTACCCCATGTAAACAAACCATGAGAACCTAACATGATACCACGGATGTCTGGCTTTCGCTCAAGGCACTCTTTCAGCTTTAATCCTAAGTCAAAACCAGGACGTTGCCAATCAACCCAGCCAATGGTTCCTTTAAATAGTTCTTCAGTTATTTGTTTGCCATCTTTTGATGCTGCTATAGCTATTGCTGCATCTGGATGAAGGTGATCAATGTGTTTGAATGGTAGGAATCCATGCAATGGCGTATCAATCGAAGGTGCTTTGGAGGATAAATCAAAAATGCAATGGTTAAAAAGTTCTACCATCTCGTCCTCATACTCGACACCACGATATACGGTAATTAAATTACGTAATCGCTCTACGTACAACCCTGCCAGTCCGTTTCGGGTAAGCGTACCCAAATCGCCTCCAGAACCCTTTACCCACATTACATCTACTTCTTTACCCGTCAGTGGATCTTCCTCAATTGTTTTACATGAGGTATTGCCGCCGCCGTAATTGGTAAGGCGCAAATCTGATCCTAATAAGTTGGAGCGGTAAATTAAAAGTGCTACTTCATCATCACCGATTGCGGCTGCGTCTGCTTCGTTCCACAAGTAGCTTACATGCTTAAATGTTGTAGTCATAATTTTGATTGTCAGCTTGTTACTTAGGTTTCAAAATCCGCTTGCATTATTCATTTGCAATCTTGTATCGAGAGCTCATTCTGCCATTACTGTTGCTAGTATGAACTTTTCTTTTGTCAATCTTTCTACACTAGGCACGTCTAAACTCCATTGGCTTTGATGCGGATGTTGACCAGAAAAATTTTTTAATCCAAATTCCAGCCTTGTTTCATCTGTCACCGAATCTAATCGAATGCAAATAGTATTCTTTCCTTCTTTCAAATTATGCAAGACAGTATGTGCACCTGGCCAACACCGCTTTATTTCAGTTGACTTGTACACTTGTTCTTTATTAATAAAAAGGCTGAAATATGCTGTACATCCCATGCTCAGCCAAACTTTTTTTTCTTCTTCCACTTGTAATTCTGAATAGAGATAAATCGTCCGTTCTCCGCTACCGTAGTATTGCTTAAAAGGAATTTGAAACGAAGAACAGCGGATAATATCAGCATTGAATGGTTGATCATGCCAGCTTTTCTCTGCAACTATTTTCGCAATTGCGGCCTGCGATAAAAACTCTTTCTGTGTAGATATTTTATCATGATTCATGTACTGTACAGAAGGCAATCCGCTCATACCATGGTCAGGATACGTCATATCACAAGGCTCCAGTTCCGGATTGTCTTCAATGAAAGGCCCAAGTAATAGCCAAGAACCATAATTTGGCAGAACGACATTTTCGACTCCTTCTTTCTTGCCATCAACCCATATTTCCAATTTAGATGAATAAGTTGAGGCAATTGCACTATCCAAGTCAACGGGCAGGGTTAACACCCGATTTTCTCCAGGATATATAATTTGCAGTTCGGGGTCTCGCTGAAATGAGAAGCTTCCATCCAATAACCGAAGCGAAACTTTTTGTATGTCCTTTGTAGTATTGAGATACTGAATCACTACGGTCTGTAATCGCTGCATGGCAGCATCACTCCACAAGGGCAATGTGTATGAGAAATGATATTTTTTGTTTGGAAGAATGATTGTTTCCTCCGAAAAATGCTTGTAGAAGATAAGTCCTTCTCGACATGTTAACTCGGTAAGTTCTTCAATTGTAGCTGGCTTGTGTATGCCAGTGATGGCCTCACTGATCAAAACCTCATTGCCTACACGTTCTTTCCACAATCCCGGTATTCCGTTATAACCTTTTATAATCCCAATCAAAGCTCCGGCAGTAGCTACAACACAGTCACTATCATGGCCCATATGTAGGGCTTCGGCTATACAAGAAAAATCATTATTGGAATACAATAGTGTAAGAATAGTGAAAGCGATATTCATCGGCGCCGAAGTAAAATCCGCGTCACCGTAATAACTCTTGATTTTTGCAGCCGCCACATCAAATGAATAATAGTTGTGCCAAGCAAAGACCTGCTTCACTAAATTGAACATCAATCCGTTTTCAGGTATATACTGCAGTGCATCTCTTAAAACCGCTTTAATGTCATTTGAATAAAACGCTAAGGATGCACAGACAGATAAGTACTGCTCAGCATGAACACTAAATCCATGATGATCTAAACTGCCATCCATACCTGCGTAAAAAGCTGCCTGTTCAGGCAGCCCAGGACACAGCATGCCCCAAATTTCGCTACGAATAGGACATCCCATGCTGTGCTTCCAGTAGCTGTTGTTTAGCCTGCCACTTTCAGGAGGCAACAGACCCATTTTTAAGTTGCGAGTTGCAATCCCGTATTCATTCCAGGGAAAGCCGACATGCCTCAACCAATGTTCGGCAAAATCCTTTTCTCGTACATGAACGCCTTTTTTCATCACCATATCCAACCATAGCACTTGCAAGTCCAGATCATCGTTAGGAAAGTTGGTTTCAAAAAGTTTATCACTGATCTGAATCTTATTGAATCGCTTGAATCCTTCTATTGGTGCACCCAGAATACCTCCTGCGCATTTGCCTACCCAGCCGCCGCGAACTTTATCATAGTATTGTTCGTAGGTTAATTGCATTGAAAACGAATTAATTTGATTGTTTAGTTGTTCTATCGATCCAAAATGGTGCTGTTAGGAACCAAAGTACAGCACCCGCTATCATGAGGATCTTATACTGTTCAAATGTTACCTTGCCGGCGAAAACAAAAAACGCTGGTATAGCTGTTAGAGCAAGCCCTAGATACGACACAAGTACTAATGCCTTTTTCATGATTTTGACATTTGAGTAGCAGAATTGGAACGCTGCATAATTTTAGAAAAAATAATATAGAGAAAAGCGGCTATAAACCAGCCAGGGATTGCCATGAAGAAAAAGAAATCTAAATTCCACCATTCGTATAATAACCAGCAAATGGCAAGCGATCCAATCCATGTTGCTGCCACAGCCCAGTTAACAACACCATTCCGGTGGTGTGAGTAATCCCTTTCAAGATTAAAGCTTTTGAAAAGATAGACTTCAAGAAATACGATGGCGCCTACCGGTGCAGCAATCAATGCGAACCATGCCAATAAAGAATCAAGTTTAGATACTACTCCAGGGAAAGAAGCAATAACCGCAGCCAACACACCTAACCACACGGTAATTTTCCAGCGTTTGGTGGTTGGAAAAATTCCCTGAATGGCAAGCCCTGCCCGGTACAGGGTTGGGTTTGCAGTTGTCCATCCAGCAATGACAACACAAATAACACCAGCAAGACCTGCACCAATGTTTGCCACTTGCCCTGGCGTTGGGTCACCAAAGCCTGAGCGCAGTGCAGCGGCACATAATATTCCTGACGAGATCCACGCCATGAAATGTCCGATGAACATTCCACCAATGGATGCAATGCCGTAGTAAGATTTTTTTGCGTAGCGATAGATGAACATGTCGCTCAAGCCAATGTGCATCGCCGTGTTACACAACCAGGAAAAAAACAGGATATGCCAGAAGCCATACTTGGCCATGCCGGCGGCAGGCGTACCGCTCCAGATGGTGGTATTAGCCACATCCCAAAAATCACTGATTGAGTTAACGCCCAACTGCGGCAGTGTAGCAATACCTGCCGAAAGAAAAACCCATGGCATCCACGGCGTACTAATTTTTGCAAAACGTGAGACCCAATCAATTCCCAGGATAGCTATTAACGTAATGAGGCCCACAAGCACTGTAACCAGGATAATCCATGATGGACCATTCGGCAGCATTTGTGTGAAACTGGGTGTATCAATACCTATTACTAAGCTTATTGCACCTGCAGAAACAACTGCCATAAATGCTGCAAAGACTATTGCCTGTATTCCAGAAATTGCATTAAAGATAGAAACAAGCTTGTAACCACAAATTCGTTCTAACTGATAAAATAAAGTAAGTCTGGTTTTGACAGCTAGAGGTGCACATATAAAGGTCCAGCTAAGCGTTGCTAAAATATTACCTACTAACAACCCCAGAATCACATCATTTGCAGAGGCACCATGTAAAACAAAAAGCGGCCCTATGACAAACTCTGTTCCTGCAATATGTTCACCAGCAACAAGAGCTAAAAAGTCTTTGAATCCCTTTGTTTTACTATCGGGCACAGGTTCACGCTCATAGTCGTTTATAGCATCAAGTTTTTGATTGACAGTATTTACTTGCTGATCACTCATTTAATACTTTTTAGTTGACGTCCTTAACACATCTAAATCCAACATGCATTAATGCTGTTTCTGGTGAAGAACCAGATCGTCCGGTTACACGATATCCATGACACCAGTTTGGCTCACACAAGAAGGAACCACCACGCATTGCTTTTTCATTTTTTTTAGGTTTAATAAATACTTTTTTAGAGGCTGCTATTAAAAGTTCTTCATAGGAAAATTTATCGTTATTACACCACTCCCAGACATTACCTGACATGTCAGAAAGACCAAATTCATTTCTACCAAAGTATCCTACTGGAGAGGTAAACTTAAATCCATCTTTTACTTCATTGCAAAGAGGGAAACGGCCTTGCCAGACATTGGCTTTGTAAAAGCCATTTATTATTATATCATTCCCCCAAGGATATAAAACGCTTGAATTATTACCTCCTTTAGCAGCGTATTCAAACTCAAATTCATTAGGCAATCTCTTGCCCGCCCACTTGCAATATGCTTGTGCATCATTCCAACTTACTTGCGTCACTGGATGGTCTTCTTGTGCCTTTGGGTAATCTTTACCTTGTGGATACTCCCAATAAGCTCCTTCTTTTAGAATCCATCGATTGGAAGAGGAGGAATCAATAAATGCACTGTTACCAAACTTCTCCGCTTCAGTGATATATCCAGTTGCCAACACAAACAAACGGAACTGCGCAACTGTAACAGGATAGATATCCATGAAAAAGGGCTTTACAGCAATTGGAAATGTAGGGCTCTCGTTTGACTGATGTGTATCACCAATTATAGTAAAGCCTCCAGGGATAAACACCATATTTTTTGGGATAAATAAATTAGATGGCTTTTTATCTTTCCTATTAAATAGTGGGATTGCGGATAAAATTGTAACTGTTTTAGAAAAATTGACACTCTTTTGTAATCGAATACCTGAATCGAAAACACAAACTTCTTCTTTTAGACCACAGGAAATTACACTGTTAGAATTTACATACTGTTCAACAGTTGGGAGTAAAAGCCAAATGAATATGGTAAAACTAAAGTGCATAAGGTCTAAAAATGACCCCCATAGACATGAGGGCCGTCTAACGATTGCTTGCCAAAAAACTAGTCAGGATTTTGTGCTCCAAGTCCCAATAATGAACTACCCGCTAAATCATCAATTGAAAACTTGAGTAAAGTTCTATTTGAATTCCAACTAAATGTTTGAGTACCTCTTGTTAAAGGAGCTGTCATAGTTAATGGATAAATAATACCAGCTACATTGTTATAGGCGTTCATTCGCTTCCATGACCAAAAATCATCTCCCTCGAATAATAGTTCTCTTTGCCTTTCTCTGCATATTTCCAGTATTAAACCAGCTTGTGTATTTCCAATAGAAGGATGAGTCAAAGTTCTATCAACATAACCCGTAATAGCTCTCCTCCGAATTAGATTGTAGTCTGCTAGTGCAGCAGAAGTATTATTTAAGATCGCATTGATTTCTGCTCTTGTTATAACAAGTTCAGCCGCTCTAAATAAAGGACAATTCTGCATACCAATACTCGTGCCTGTCATAAAACCCCATTTGCTTGAAACTCTTTGGTTTCTTGGTGCATTTGCTCCTGTGAAGTCATTATTGAAAGTCAATTCAGTAAATCTTCTATCATTTATCACATCATCAAATAATGGGCTAGTTGTAACAGGAGTTGCAGGTGTTGGATTTGGTGTTGGCCTATTCAAAAACCATCTCGCAGCAGCTCTTTGTATTGGATTTCCACCACTCTCATTAGTCAAGTTTAAAGATGCTGTATTATATCCTTGTTGTGCAACGTTATTATTTACTAATCTTAAAACTTCTTCCGTGTTATTCGCTGGAGCATTAAAACCAGTTTGGTTAAAAGGAATTTTAACATCTGCTTGAAGAGAATATACTCTTACCCCTGTTTCAGTAGTAGCTGTTATTGTTCCAGGTGTTGAACCAATTACTCTATTGATAGTGTTAAGTGCTAATTGGTAACTTGCAGGTGTGCCCTGTTGAAAATAAACTCGAGCCAATAATGCTAATGCTGCTGCTTTTGTTGCTCTAAATCTATACGAAGGATACGCGGCATGTAAATTTTGATCATAGGAAACTGGCAATAGTGCAATGGCATCATTCAAATCACCAATTATTTGTTGATATGCTTCTTGAACAGTACTTCTTCCAACACCTGCAGTTCCATCTGTACTTGGGTTTAAAGGGATCATAATTCCACTATTGGGAGAATTTGAATTAAATCCAAATTGGTGACCCCAATATTTTACTGCATAAAAGAATGAAAGAGCCCTTAAAAATTTAGCCTCTCCCTCCAACCTCGTTTTCTGTATTGCAAATTCGTTATCTTTTGGCGGATCATTGTTAATAAAGTAAATCACATTATTTGCTACAGCCGCAGTAGAATAAATATTTCTTGACAATCTCCCAAGTAATGCATTATCCGCAAGCATACTAAAATTGAATAGCAAACTTGTGTTTTGAGTTGCAGTCAAGTTTAAAGGGAATAGGAGTCGACCGCCACCCATAGCTTCAGAATATAGTATATGATCAAATGCCGTCGATTGCTGAGCTGTTGCTGGAGGTGAAATCATCAATCTACCATATCCAGCATTGATGATACCATCAAGATTACTTGTTGTTTTATTAACTTCAGACCAAGAAAGTTCATCGTTGGGCGGCAAATTAAATTCTTTCTTACATGATATGATTGTGACACATAAGAAAACACATACAACAGAAGTAATTATTCTTTTATTATTTATCGCTGACATGTCAATAATATTATAGTTATTAATCCTTTGATTTCCGTTTACTTAAAAATTGATTTGAACCCCAAAACTTATATTTCTTGCTTGTGGAGGGTCAGCGTTTGTTTGTGATGCTGCAATATTCTGAGGCTGACTATTAAAATCTTGGAATGAAAGTGTACCACTCACTTCAGGATCCCAACCCTTGAACTTTGTTAATGTTAAAAGGTTTGTGGCATTAAAAAATACACTGGCTCTCTCTAAGCCTAATTTTGATATTATAGTTTTAGGTAACGCATATGAGAGTCTTAAATTACGCAAACGAACAAAGTCTCCATTATATAAAAATTGTGTTGTTGCTTGGTTAGAGTATGCAGGATTATAAAAGAAACCTGGATTTTCTGCAACATCACCTGGCTTCTGCCATCTATTTTCTATAAATCGCTGCTGTACATTACGATTGATTTGTAACATATAAGCTTGAGATTGAGCTCCTTGATCGTATATCCAATTACCCAAACTATAGGTTAATAATACGGAAAGTGTGACTCCTTTATAAGCAAATGTGTTTGTTAAGCCCCCTGTCCACAAAGGCTGACCTGGCTTGTTTTTTATTGGAGCAGAAATATTTTCCCAATTAACGTTGGTTGTTGTTCCATTTATTCTACCAAATGGATCAACAATTATTCTATTATTAGGATCATGCTGTGGAAAACCGTTTTTATCTGGAATATTTACCCCGCTATTATCGCTTAATCTCCCAGCGTAAACCGGAAATCCTGTAGCTGGATCAACACCCAAGAACATAGGCATCCAATAAGTTGATAATGGCATACCTGGAAAAACTCTGTTTACGCCAAATGCAATAAGAGTAGGATCAATTCCACCAGTAGAAATTACTTTATTCTGATTATATGAAATATTAGCTTCAGCTTGCCAGTTGAAATTTTTATTAGTTATAATCTTAGCATTTAATGCAAACTCAATCCCCCAGTTATTCAATGAACCAATATTTAAGAAATTTCTTCCTCCTATAATACCAGTACCAGGCATGGGATTGGATCCTAATATTAAGCCAGTAGTTTTTCTCTCGTAATAATTTACAGAACCAGATAATTTATTACTAAAAAGACCAAAATCCAACCCTAAATCAAACATTTGAGTTCTTTCCCATCTGATATTTTCTGATAAAGCCTGAATTCTTCTAAAAGGGTAACCAATGCTACCTCCGTAAAATGCATTACCAACTCCAAAACCTCCAAAATTAATTGGCTCTACTCCACCAGGATTTGAATTACCAGTTAATCCCCAACTTGCGCGTAATTTTAAAAGATTAACAGCTTTAACATTTTTAATAAACTCTTCGTCTGATATCACCCACCCTGCAGAAAAGGATGGAAAGTTTGCCCATCGGTAATTCTCACCAAATCTACTTGACCCATCTCTTCTGAAACTTGCACCAAAAAGATACTTTCTACTGATATTGTAATTAATCCTTGAAAAGAAAGATGTGTATAAGAATTGGTCAAGTCTATCACTCGCCCCATCAACAACGCCTCCAACCTGAGTTGTATTTAAAGTTGGAGCAGAGGGTATATTTGAAACTCTAATTTGACTACTTCTACTGTTATTGTAAGTATACTGATATCCAGCTACTACATCAATATTGTGTATTTTATTGAATGTCTGCTTGTAAGTAAAGAAATTATTAGCATTCAACGTGTTTCCAATTCTTGTTCTAAAATCATTAATTCCTCTGATTGTTCCGAGTTGTCCACCGGGGGTTATATCTGGACTCATATAAAAACGAGTAAACTGATTAATATGATCATTACCCCATTCAGAACGGAAACTTAAGTTTTTTGAAACTTTAAGGTCAGCATAAACATTGGTTAAATAACGCTGCTGATTAACATTGTTGTTGAATAAGTTTTCATCTTGAAAAATCAAATTATTTACACTTTGAGGTACACCAAAAAGTGAACCATCTGTATTAACTCGAGGAAAAATTGGTAAAATACTATTAGTTGCATTTGAAAAACCTAAAGGATTAAATCCATTAGCAAATAACGAAGGTGGACCTATTGGGAATAAACTGTTTTTAGTAAATGATCCACTTGCTTGAACACCAATTTTTAATTTTGAAGTCGCATTATGATCAATATTTATTCTCCCATTAATTCTTTGAAAATCATTTCTTATTAAAAATCCATTTTCTTGATTAAAGCTTAAGCTTGTAAAAAATGTGGTTTTCTCATTACCACCCGATGCGGAAACTGCAGTGGATATAGAACTTCCACGACGAAATATATCGTCAAAATGATTAATGTTTTGTGAAGCAACACTAGCCGCAATTGAGCTATCAAAAGATAAGGCTGGAAGTGCGTTTGCAAACCATTGATTGTATCCGCCATTTACAAAAGCCGCAGGTATTCCCCCTAAAGTTCCATTAAAAATGATTCCTGTATTTTGAGAGTTTGCTATTGCTTCTTTCCTTAATGATAGATAATCATTTCCATTAATATATTCTACCCTATTTGTAGGACTATTCGTACCGAAAGAAACGTTCGCGCTAAACTTTGTTTTACCAGTCTTCCCTTTTTTAGTTGTGACTAGAATAACTCCATTTGCAGCTCTTGCACCAAATATGGCACTAGCAGCAGCATCTTTAAGTATTTCCAATGATTCAATATCATCGGGATCAATATTTGCCATAGGGTTAGCTGGTGGTGCACCTCCTCTGTTAGTATTTGCAAAAAGACCTGAATTATCGGCATCAACAGGCACACCATCAATAACATATAGTGGCTCACCATTAGAGAAGATTGATCCATTTCCTCTTATCCTTACTCTAACAGGAGCACCTGCTAGTCCACTCGTATTTGTAACATTCAATCCCGGGGCAGTTCCTTGTAAAGTGCTTTGGAAATTCGTTGAGGCCATATTAGCAATATCCTCACCCTTTACTTTTGAAACGGCACCAGTTAATGTTTTACGTGTTTGCGTTCCAAATCCCACAACAACAACATCATCAAGGTTTCCATATTCGCTTTCAAGAGAAATAGACAATAAGCTTTGGCTCCCTAAACGCACCTCCTGTCTTTTAAATCCAACACCTGAAAAGATTAATGTACTATTTGAGGGCACAGAAATCATAAACCGCCCTTGCGTATTAGTAGTTGTTCCAACTGACTTATTTGTGCTTAGGCTTACACTTATTCCTTCTAGAGGCCTATTATCATCTTTTGAGGTAACAGTACCTGATACATTAATCAGCGCCTGAGCATGGATAAAAAACGGGAAAAATAGACTAAATAGCAATAGTACTCTTTTCATATGGCAGTCGATTTTGGTTAGAATTATTAGCCAAAATAGACCGCATAACAAACTTTACTACTCCTATTTTCCAAATTTTACAACCGAATTTGAGAAATGGGGGTATAAAAGTAACTAAGTAGCACCAATATTAGCTTTTTGAAACTGCCTTGGTGTAGTTCCTGTATATTTTTTGAAGTTGGTATAGAAAACCGACTCGGAATGAAAACCGCAATCCATAGCGATAGAAAACATCTTACTTTGGCTTGTTTTGCTATCGAGCAGCATACGTTTAGCCTCCTCAATTCGGAAAGTATTGACAAACTCTGTGAATGTTTTCCCCAAATACTTATTTAATATTATTGATAGTTGGTATGGTTGTATACCAATTGCCATGGCCATTTTCTTCTCATCAAGATCTGTATCTGTAAATAGTTTCTCGGTTTCCATCACCTTGGAAAGCCTTTGTAAATATTCATCTGCTTCTTCTTGGCTAACCAGTTGCTTCTTGCTTTTTATATCATTTGTGGATGACAGCTTTTCGATCCGAAAAGTATTTGCCTCTTTTAACCCAAAATACCCAACTGCCAACAAAACTAGCGTTTCAATTAAAATAAAAAATGGCTGATAGTATGCATTAAAAAGGGGCGTCATTTCGTTAAAAAAAAGCTTTTTAGTAACCACCATCAATCCTTCTACTCCTTTCATAAACAAGAAAGTAACGAGGAAATAAAGCCAGAAGTCTACATTGAGTTTTAAATTCTTGAATTTCGTTTTATAGTCACCGATTTCTTTCCATATTAATATAGAATATATAAATAATGACAGAGTTGTCAATATCACTAAAGTGGCATGATTTGGAACCTTTAAATAATTTGCCGCTTGTAAAGGACCAAGTATAATACTTTGATATATAATAAAGTAGAGTAAATAAATTAAAGAAGGTATAAAATGCAAGAACGATCTAGAAGGTAACCTTAAACGAAATATTTGACAATAATATAAATATAGTAAGGGGCCTAGGCAGAAATGAACAAACTCCGTAACAATAAATAACTGTGGGTATGAATTCATGTAGCCCCCAAAACGTAATAACAATTGTGATGCTATCAAAGAAAAGTTTGAGAGAAAAAAAAGTGAAAGAAATAAATTACTACGGTTACGAAACACGCTATAGATGCTAAATGCAATTACCAAGTTTTGTAAGCAAGCCCATATATACAATCCGTAAATCATGTTTTTCTTCTTTTTTTAAGAGTAAAAAGACTACTTTTTTGCAAATCCGTACTGCTTTTGAATATAGAGACATTTAATTTGAAGAAACGATGCTGTATGACAAAACTGTTTGGAATTTTATTTGCTACACTCCTCTGTCTTTTTACTAAGGGACAGTCCCGGCTTAACCAAAACGCAGTCATTTCTTACAAATACAATAATAAACAATTACAGTTTAATATCTATGCCCCTCAAGCAAAAGATGTAAAATTAGCCGGTTGGGACATCATGAGCTATACTGGCAACACCCGCAGTGGCGACAAACCTTTTCCAGGTATTCCACTTCAGAAAGACAGCTCCGGAATTTGGTCTTTGACACTCCCTAACATGGAAGCGCAACCTTATCAGTATTTTTTTTGGGTGGATGGTGTAAGAACTTTAGACCCGTCAAACAAAGAGGTCTTGGAAACCTATCAACAGCCTTTCAGCATTGCGGAAGTGAAGCAAAAAACTGAGCAGGCATTTTGGCAAATGGGCAATGTGCCTCACGGTACAGTACATTATCTTACATATTACTCTCCAGTACTAAAGATGGATCGGCCACTGGTGGTGTACACACCGCCGGGTTACGAGAACAGCAACCAGCAATTCCCTGTCCTCTACCTTCTACATGGCGCAGGAGAGATCTCCTCTTCTTGGGTAAAAGCAGGAAAGGCAAATAACATTGCAGATAACCTATTTGCAACCGGCAAAGCCAAGCCTTGCATAATCGTCATGCCTTTTGGACATCCCGATGGCTATAGCGGAAGGGCGGATTCCAGCTTACTGGGTGGAACAAACCGCTTCAGCTGGATGGAGAAAGAACTTCTTGACGTTATCATTCCGTATACAGAAAAGGCTTTTCGTGCAAAATCAGATAAATGGAACCGTGCCATCGCAGGATTATCAATGGGAGGAGCACAAACAACGTACATCGGATTGCGGCATTTAGAAACGTTTAGCTATGTGGGCGTTTTCAGTGCTGGGGATAAAGATATAGCCACCTCGCAAGCCGGTTTCTTTAGCAATTCAGCCGAGGCCAACAAACAACTTAAGCTACTTTTTGTAGGCGTTGGCGAATGGGACCGCGTGGGCAATAACCCAGCCCAAAAAGAAAGCGGCATTATTTACAACGCCCAGGCCATGATAAAAGCTTTTGAAACAGCAGGCATCAAACATCGTTTTCGCCTGTTGCCAAAAACAGATCACACTTGGTATGCCTGGCGCACCTTTTTAAACGACGATTTTTTACCAGCCCTTTGGAAATAAGATGAAGAAATTACTCCTGCTCTCTTTGCTGCTGCAGCAAAGCATTTACAGCTTCTGTCAAACACCCGCCGATTTTATCAACCCTTTTATTGGAACCACGAATAAAGGAAATACCCATCCCGGTGCTGTCCGTCCATGGGGACTTGTATCGGTATCGCCGCATACGGTGAACACCCCAAGAGGCGCTTTTTACTATGAGTACGGCGCACCGCATATCTACGGCTTTGGCCATGTGCAGCTCTCTGGTGTGGGATGTGGTGAAGCCGGTAATATTGTTTTAATGCCTTTTTCGGAAAAAGGCTTTTCCTTCGATGCAGAGAAAAGGAAATCCACCTATCGTAATGAAAAAGCAAAGGCCGGATTTTACAGTTGCTATCTGGAGCAGCCTGCTGTTGCTGTGAAAGCAACAGCTACACTTCGTACAGGAAGAACACAATTTACCTACACTGGTGCCGAAGGCGGATTAGTACTCGATTTAGCGATGAGCAAAAGCACAGTAAAAGGTGGCTACCTCCGCAAAATTAGCGAAACAGAAATAGAAGGTTGGCAGTGGGCTGGAAAATTTTGCGACATGCCCCTGAAACGAAAAGTGTTTTTTGTTTTAAGAGTAAAAGCACCCCGGAGTGAAATTCAACTGTACCAGGATTCAGTGTTATCCAGTGCCAACACTGTAGAAGGATCTGATGTGGTTTGCGTGATAAAAGGCTTTGGTGAGAAAGAATTAGGCCTTGAAACAGCAGTTGGCATTTCGTTCGTCAGCATTGATAACGCACGACTGAACCTTGAAAAAGAACAAGGCAACAAAAATTTTGAACAATTGTCAAAAGAAGCCTTCCAGTCCTGGAACAAAGAGCTGTCAACAATTAAGGTAGCGGGCAGCAATGAAGATGATAGGGTGAAGTTTTATTCAGCCTATTATCACACCCTTCTTTCTCCAGTTGTTTTCAATGATGTAAATGGAGATTACATCAGCATGCAAACCGACACAGCAAAAGAACGTACGAAACAAAAAACAAACAAAGATCATTACTCTGTTTACTCGCTTTGGGATACTTACCGCACCGTACATCCTTTCCTCACCCTTTTTCATCCGGCACAACAAGAAAACATGGTTGGATCCATGTTAAAAATGTACCAACAAGGTGGCTGGCTTCCGAAATGGGAATTGTACGGGCAGGAAAGCTGGGTAATGGTGGGTGATCCTGCACCGATTGTAATAGCTGACAGCTACTTGAAAGGAATCAAAAATTTTGATACAGCATTGGCATGGAAGGCTATGAAGAAAGGCAGCTTACAAACGGTTCCGCAAAACATGTTGCGGCCTGGCAACGCTGCTTATTGGGAACATGGTTATGTTCCAATTGATCAACGGGGCGGTACCGACAGCACTCTGTTTAGCTGGACGAATGGCTATGTGTGGGGACCGGTATCTACTTCGCTGGAATATCATTTAGCTGATTTCAACATTGGTGCTTTCGCTAATGCAATTGGCTGCAAAAAAGAAAGCGAAACCTGGTTGCAGCAAAGCAATCGTTTCCATCTATTGTTTGATACCGCAACGAAAATGTTTCGGCCCCGGTTAGCAAACGGGCGATGGCTCACACCCTTCGATCCGAAAGACCGTGAGTTTGACATTCGTTGGAAAAACAGCGGTGGGCACGGCTACGTAGAAGGCGATGCATGGATCTACCGCTTTTTTGCCATACATAACATCCAAGCGGTAATTGATCTTTATGGTAGCAAAAAGGCTTTCACGGACAGCCTTCAAAAAATGTTTGACGAGGGGCATTTTGATATGAGTAATGAGCCAGACATTACCTATCCTTACTTGTTCAACTATGTGAAAGGGGAAGAATGGCGTACACAAAAGATAGTGAAAGAAAGTATTGAAAAATATTTCACTCCTACACCGGGCGGCATACCCGGCAACGACGATGCAGGAACGATGAGTGCCTGGCTATTATTTTCAATGATGGGTATTTTCCCCGATTGTCCCGGCATTCCCTTATACCAAATCACAACGCCAACATTCAATGAAATAAGCATCAAATTATCACAAAGCCATTACAAAGGAAAATCCTTCACCATAAGAAAAAGGGGTACTGGCAACCGCATTAAAAAAATCACCCTGAATGGAAAAAGATTAACCGGTTATACAATAAGTCATCAACAAATTGTGAACGGCGGAAGTCTGTTAGTAGAAGTCGAGTGACTAAGATCAAAAAAATAAAAGTGGCTTGAAACCAAAGTTGTTCTCAAGCCACTTTTATTTGTAATGGTATCTAGTAGTAATGCTCTATTTACCAATCCTGTTTTCCCACCGTTGCAGCATATCAGGTCCCCATTCCAAAACGCCGCACCGTTCCTCCCACTTGTGATGTTCAGCAATCAGGTAGCGAACGAGCTTTAGATTGTTCTTGCTTACATCTTTTTGTTCTGTCGGGTCATTCTTTAAATGAAACAACTGCCACTCTTTTTGGTGTTGCTTCACCAGCTTCCAATCACCATAGCGAACAGCCTTCGCTCCTTCATGCTCCCAAAACAGTAACCGATTGTTCAACATTTTTGATTGCTGCAAAGCTGGCAACAAAGAGTTGCCTTCCGGCTTCAAAACCGGATTGTTGTTATACTGTTTAGGATATTGAATACCGGACAATTCAATCAGCGTTGGCATGATATCCATTACATGACCTGTGTATAATGAAGTTGTACCTGCCTTGATTTTCTTTGGATGAAACGCAATGAAAGGAGTTGCAATACCTCCTTCTTCCAAATACGATTTATACAACCGGAAAGGGGTGTTCGATACGTTTGCCCATGGAGCTTCGTAAGATTGCCAGCTTAAGCTATCACCAGCAGGACGGGCACTGGTGTTTATTTTAAAAACCCTGTCCAACAGTAATCTGTCTTCAGCACAAGCACCGTTGTCGGAAAGGAAAAAAATGTAAGTATTCTCTAATTGGCCTTCCGCACGTAACGCTTCTATAATGTTACCGATGCCTCTATCCATACGGTCAACCATAGCAGCATACACGGCCATGCGATGTGCCCAGTCTTGCTTGGTACTATCCGGAACATCTCGCCATTCAGGTATGTCATTAGGCTTTGCACTTAGCGATGCAGTTGCAGGAATTATACCTTCCTTTTTCATTTTTTGGAATCGTTTCTTTCGGATCTCATCCCATCCTTGTTGATACAGTTTTTCGTATCGCTGAATGTCTTGGTCCAGTGCATGCAAAGGCCAGTGCGGTGCAGCATGCGCTACATAGAGGAAAAACGGTCCTTGCTTTTCCGTGGCCTGCTTGATGTACTGCACTGCATATTGATTGATAGCATCTGTCAGATAAAAATCTTTCCCGCCCGGATAAATACGTTGCGTGTCTATTGCGAATAAAGACTCATACCAACTGCCGTGTGCCTTCGTACCGAAATAGTTACTCACTCCGTTGATAAGTGAGAAAGCATGGTCAAATCCACGATCAACTGGCCATTGTCCCCGCTTGCCGCCAATGTGCCACTTGCCACTCATATAGGTGTTATAGCCAGCGCCTTTTAATACTTCCGCAATTGTAACAGACTGCTGATTGAGGTAACCTTGGTAAGCCGGGATTTTTAAATCAATATCCATTTGTCCAATACCGGCCTGGTGCGGATACAACCCAGTCATTAAAGATGCTCTTGACGGACAGCACCGAGCATTATTATAAAAGGACGTGAAACGCATACCTTCTTTTGCCAACCAGTCCAGATTCGGCGTTTGAATTTCTGAGCCGTAACAACCAATATCACTGTAACCCAAATCATCGGCCATAACAATTATGAAATTGGGGTTTTTATTATAACTACCTTGAGAAAAGCATAGAATACTAAAAAAAAGAAAAGCAATTGTAAAAAAAGATTTCATAATCACTAATTTATCAACACAATTTTATTTGAATAAACTAAATAACCTTTTGGATTAATTATGCTAACACAATAAGTTCCACGCGTTAAGTGATTAACAGGTATAGCAGAATCCTGAGAAATATTTTTCTCTAATAAAATATTTCCGTTAATACTTGTAATTTGTATTTTATAATTTCCAAAAGTGATTACATTTTTAACCCTTATATTTAATGTATTCTTAACTGGATTTGGTATAAAAAATAAATTCTCTTGATTGTCATTATTAGGTGTTATTGAAGTAATGAGCGGGGTAATTTCTCTTCGCCAACCACCATTCCCTTGTGTAGATGCATATAGCCAAACTTTATTATCACTACTGTTTTTTGAAACACGTAGGCGGCGAATACGTGGAAAATGCAAATCACCAGTAAAGTCGTTCCATGTTACCGTAGTACTGCCATTGTTGGCAATGGTTCCTTCAAACAAACCAAAGCCCTTGTTGTAACCAAAGGTGTGCCAGCCAATAAAAATCTTGTTGCCGTATCCCACCATGTCACCAGCGTTCAAACCGGTAGTGGCAGCATCATGCCAGTTTACGGTGCGAATAGACTCCGCAGTTGCTTCCGACATGATGAACGTCCAGTTAACACCCCCATCTCTTGATAGTGCCAGAGACACACCGGTAGGTGCACCTGTTACCAACCCATTCAAATTTCCTTTCACAGCCATGTAGGTAACTCCGTTAAAGTCCCACACACTTACTTCAGGACTTCCGCCCACTGCAAGAATATTCGTCCAGTTCCACACACCACCAGAAAGTTCGCCTTTGAACAAAGCACCGGATGCAGTGGCATAAACCACGTTGGCATTGTTGGGATCAACATTTACTGAAATAATCGTTGCTGCATCTATCGCAGCTTGTGCCGGGCCGGTTGCCAGAGGAGTGGCTGTTATGTCCTGAACGTTCACCGACGCCGCGGCCGATGTACTGTGGCCGCCACCAACTACAGCATTGCCCGTGTAGAATGCTTCGATGTCGTTGATGAGCATAAGTCCTCCACCTACACCAGCGTTATTCAACAAGCCTAAATACACCCGTTGCGGATTTGCCGGGTCAATAGCAATATCCCTGATGGTGACGTTGGGCAAGCCTGCCCTTGCATTGGTACCGCCGGCGATGTGCGCCCATACATCTGCCGTTGAAAAATTGACAAGCCGCTTTGCATATAGCGAGCCACCTGTGCCACTGCCACCAAATACACTTGGCTGCCCATGTGCTACCACCACTGGCGTTCTACCCGGTCCAATGTTAGCAATCTCCAACGCTTCTGTTTGTGTGGTGGGTGGTTTGCTCCGTGGCGCCCATGATGCACCGCCATCCCAACTTTCCATGATACCATTGTCGGCTTGTCCTTGAATGCCGTAATTATTAAAGCCTGTTCCGTCATAGTTAACGGTACAGGCGGTTCCTAAACTTTGGTAGGTTTCATTATTAGTACCAGCGTTTGCTACAGTTACGGTGTAACGGTTTTGCCAGGCGTTGTTATACGGAAAGCCCGGTGCAGCCGTGTTTGCATAATAATAGTTTTGCAAGCCGGTTACCCAAATACCCCGTTCCGTCCATGTTGCCGGTGTGTAGTTAAAGGCTTGTGCACCCGGAATAAAATCTTCCCATCCCGGTTCGTAGCTAAACGGTACTGTTGGTCCGGGATTGACACTTCCTCTTGCATAGAAAATTCTTTCCCAGTTATAAGAACTCAACGCACCGCTGCTCCAGTTGAATGTTCCTTCGTACAAACCCTGGCGGGCATTGGAAGCTGTGCCGATAATAAGCTTGTGTTGCGTGACCGTGGAGCGGGGATCCATGCGGGGTGTCCACCAAGCTCCGTTGAATGCCGTAGTGGTGGCACCAGTGCTGGCGTTTGTTTGTCCAAGGTTCCAGCCGTTGGCATCCAGCACTACCCAACTTCCCGACGTAATTGAAGAAGTAGGACTAACATAAAGTTTGGTAGTAGTTGTTGTTTGACTACTTGAGGCAGTAGGATCATGTACTGTTGCAAAACTTGCATAAATGTATCGTCCATCCGGACTAATACAAGCACCGTAACAGTTAAATGTACCAGATGGTTGTTGAAGTTTAGTCCAAGTTCCACCACTATTATTAGAATGATATAACCCTGAGGCTGCACCTAAATAAAGCGTATTACTGTTGTTTGGATCAAAATCTAAAGAATAAGTGTTACGATAACCATTTGCTGGCTCATACTCCAAGGTATCCCATGTAACACCTCTGTTATTGGAACGAAAGATCAGTCGCCGACCTGAAATTGGCGTATTGGATTGTGCGTTTTGAAAACTTACAGGCACCTGATTTTTGTACCGAAACCCTATGGTCGCAAAAACTTGATTTGTGTTATTCGGGTTTACGTAGGCTTTTGATAATGGATATCCTGCTAAAGTAAGTATGGGCCAGTTATTGCCTCTGTTATTAGATATATGCAACCCACCACAGCCAGCAGAGTATATTCTATCAGAATTTCTCGGCTCTACGGTTATTCCAAAGATCATATTAAATCTTAGTTCGTTTCCAATATAATTCCACGATAATCCATTATTATCGCTACGGTAACAACCTTCTACATCCGAAGAAAAATAAACAATACCATTAGTATTGGGGTCTGGATCCAAACTTTGCACTTGTCCCCCAGCTCCAGGATTCTGATTAAACCATTGAGCATATATACTTATTCTAAAGAATAAAAGTAATAGTAATAATACTTTTTTCATGTTTAATTAATTATTACAGATTTACTTTCTGCATAACCATAGCGAACCGCTTTACACTCTAATTTCTTACTACTTATTTTTTTAAATGGAATATGGTAAAGCTTCCAAAATTTTTCACCTTCGTATCTATACCCAATAGAAGCCCCCTCTGTTTTACACGATAGTGTAAGTTCTTCATTATTCACTTCTACAATAGGTTCAGTTGTAATAGGCTGTCTTCCACCAGGCCACATTTTTTCGGCCTGAATTATTTCTGGTGTGTCTAACCAATCGCTTAGGCTTTGTTGCCATTGTTCTAATGCTTTGCGCATTTGCAGCAACACTTTTTTATACGCAGGGTCTTTTGCCAAGTTGCGGATTTCGTACGGGTCTTTTGTTACATCATACAATTCTTCGGCAGGCTTGGGTTCCAGTATCCAGGCGTTTTGTACCGCATTTAATTTGCCTTGCTTCTTTAGCCGAATCAACTGCTGCATCATGGGCATTTGATACATAAAGTCAAGTGGTTGATTGTACAGCGTATCGGGCCAATAATTTTTAATGTATTTGAACTGCTTGTTGCGAACGGCCCGCTGCAGGTCATACTTCGTATCCATGCGGTCGCGGGCAGCATAGATGTAACTACGAGGGGATGGCGTTTTTTGCTTACCCAGAAAGGCTTTGCCCTGCATGTGCTTTGGCGCGGGCTTGCCGGTGATGGATAGCATGGTAGGTGCCAGATCAACGAAGGAGATTAGTTGGCTATCCACACCTGTCAATTTTCCGCTGATGCTGCTGCGCCATTTTTGCGGTACATAAATGATTAGCGGAACGTGCAAACCACCGTCGTACAGCCATCGTTTGTGACGGGGAATGCCATCGCCGTTATCGCCCATAAATACAATGATGGTATTGTCGAACAGGCCGTCCTCTTTTAGCTTTTGCATCAACTCACCTACCTGCACATCCATGCGACTTACGTTGGTGAGATGGCGTGCATAGTCCTGCCGTACAATGCTGTCGTCGGGATAATAAGGCGGGAGCACCACATCGGCTGGATTGATGATGTACTTCTCTTCCAGTTTCGGACGACGTTTGACGTCTTCTTCCAGCCTTCCCGTATCTACTTTGAACTCACGAAAAAAGCGGCGTTTAGTGCTGTCGGGCCACACGTTGATCTCATGGGTTGTTTGAAACGTGAAACAAGAGAAAAATGACTGCTCCTTGTTTGGCCTGTCACGCCATGATGCAGTAAATGAATGATTATCCCAAACCGTAAACGGGGTGCCCACTTGGTAATCGGTTTTGAAGGCATTGGTGCAGAAGTACCCGTCTGACCGTAAGTATTCGGTGAATGCTTTTACGTCAGGCGGTGGTACGGCGTTGTAAGCCGGAATGCCTTCGGCTGGCGTTAAGATTTTACCTTGCCGCATGTGCTGCGTACCAATGTCGTTAGAGTACATGCCAGTGATGATAGATGCACGGCTGGGAGCACAAACCGGCGAAGTAGTAAAGGCATTGGTGTAGCGAACACCGTTTGCTGCCAGCCAGTCAATGTTGGGTGTATGCACCAATTTTTCACCGTAGCAAACGAGGTGATTGTTCATGTCTTCGGCCATGATCCAAACGATGTTTGGCCGTTGCTGGGCATGAACGAAAGCGGTCAGGAAAAGAAGAAAAAAAATGGTGGTGAAACCTGCCGAAGCGATTGCAGGTGTACAAGAGTGCGACGCAACAGAAGCTTTATAGCTGTTCTGTCGGCGGCTACCAAATAAAAAACTCAATTGTGTAAGGTGTTGTTTCTGCATGGTTGATTATTGCTCTAAAACAGTAATGCTGAATGGCGGAAGTGTGATGGTTTGGTCGGCCTTGCCTTTAGTTTTTGTCAGCCCTTCCACATCTAAAACGTAATGCTGCAACGGTGCTGAATACGATGTGTATCTCAGTCCTTTCAGCAGCGGCTTGCCGGAAATGGCTTGTGGCTGCGCCGAATAATTAATAATAAGCCCTTTCGTTTTTTTGCCGCTATTCACCAACCAGCCATGCAATGCCGGGAAAGATTGTGCATTGTTGGGCAACAAGGTCGGGCTGGTTGCAAACTGAAGTGAGGTAAGTGTACCGCCGTTGCGGGTGAGAGCCGCAAAAAAGTGCAGGGCCAATCCGCCAGCGGTTAGTGTAGAAGGTGTTGTTTTGATCTTCTCGTTCCGGAGATGACGAAGGCCGTTTTCGTTAGAGAAGATAGCTCCGAAAATGGGCCCTTGTATGTTGTGCAGATGCGTGAGAACAATCTGCGGGTTTTGCAAATACGAAACATAAAAAGTAGAAACGAACAACGTATTCGCCCAGGTGCCACGAATAGCACTGCTGTCGCTGCGTACATTAAACTCGGTGGCCCAGATTTCTTTATCAGCAGGCACCCGCATGTGTTTGTGACGTTCGGCTACACTAAAGCCGGTGAGGAGCATACGGTTGTAGGCAGTAGGGTCGTTGAGCAGGGCTAATTCCTGCCGCTGTCTTTCTGCAGGGTCTTTGCTAAGCGGACTCGTTTCCGTCAATCCTTCCTGGCCTGCCTGGTTGTTGGTCCGCTCTCTTGCGCCATCAATGCCAAATGGTGTGTACACATGAAAGATGACAGCATCGGCATTGGTAGCGTATTGCAACACCCGTTCGGTCCATTGCTTGTGTCGTTCGCCACGGACTTGCTCCCAACTGACGACGGCGCATTTGGCTTCCGGAAATTCTTTTTTGATCGCTGCGATCCATTGATAACAAGTTTTGCCGTAGTCTTCCGGTGTGGGGAAACGGGCTGTTTCTAATTTCAGGTTGAAGTAAAGCTCATTGCCCATTTCAATGTAGCGAACAGGAAGGCCAGCGGCTTTGGCTCTACGAAGCCCACGAAGCGAATGCTCCAAATCTTTTGAAAGCATGTTGAGCACATACACCGGTTCGGCGCCGGAGGCTTTGATGGCAACGGCAAAATGCTCAATGGGATAACGCACATTCGCTTCCTTCCATCGTTCCGATACGACCCAGTTGATTAGCAGGCTATCGGGAACGGTAGGGTCAATCCAGCCACGGTCCCAATCCCACGTATTGGCGATGGTGCCTGCCGGGTAGCGAATGGAATTAGCACCCGTGCGAACAAATCCTGCAAGAAGTTGAGGATTGTTCCAGGGCATATTGATGGTTCCGGCATTACCGTTGACACCGGCAAAATGGTGTGCAATTGGACGTGAGGCACCCTTGGAAACTTCAATCGTTTGCGCTGTTGCCACTAACGAATAGGCGAATAAAAATGTGGTGAAAAACTTCTTCATAAAGACTTGCTGTTTTTAGGAATGGGCATGCTGGCTTTTGTCTCTCGCTGCCAGCCCTGTAATTGGCCCAAAAGGCGATTGACAATCTCGGGATGTTCGGAGGCGATGTTCCTTTTCTCGCCTTCGTCCTTGGATAGATCGTAAAGAGAAAGGCTGCCATCTTCGAGCGACTGAATGAGTTTATAGTTACCTACACGAACGGCTGATGTGGGCCGTCCGCCCTGGTTGCTGAAATGCGGGTAGTGCCAGAAAAGCGGCTTTTGGCGGGAGAAGGTTCGGCGGTTGATTACCGAAGCAAAACTTTCTCCGTCCAAAGTGCTTTGTGGCTGTTGCACGCCACACCACTTAAGTATAGTGGGAAGAAAATCAGTTGTGGTGACCTGTGCTCCGCTAACGCCGGGTTTTTGCAGGGATGGATGATAAAGCAGTAGCGGAATGCGAATGCCGCCTTCGTACAAAGTGCCTTTACCATTGCGAAGCGGAGCCGATGTTGTTGGCCGTTTTTCTCCGGCTTCGTCAACCACTACGCCACCGTTGTCGGAGATAAATAAAAAGACCGTGTTTTTTAGAAGCCCCTTTTCCTCCAGCTTTTTCCAGAGCAACCCCACATTGCCGTCAAGCTCCTCAACCATGGCAGCATAAAGAGGGTTGATGTCGCCCCCGTATGGATTCTTCTTGGCTTTGTACTTAGCAGCGAGTTCAGGTTTTGGCTGTAAGGGCAAATGTGGATTGTAATGCGTTACCATCAGAAAGAACGGAGCGGAATGAGCAGAGTCCAGATAGGCCAAGGCATCGGACGTAATCATGTCCGTGATTTGCGGAAGGCGGTAACGAATTCCAGCACTGTCCACGCCACGGATCCAAACGTAGCTGTCACCCTCCGGAATCAACCCATAATCATAGTGTTTTACGAAATCGAAGCCGTTTTTACCCGGATAGCTGGCTTCGGGATGGGTGTTTTCACCCAGGTGCCATTTGCCGATAAGAGCCGTTTGGTAGCCCACAGGTCTTAAGGCTTCTGGAATGGTTTGAACCGCGTAAGGCAGGTAATTAATATAAGCGGCAGGGAGAACCGGAGAAGATGGGTCAGTTTTTCTGCCGTCAATAAAGTTGGTAAGGCCTATCCGTGCGGGATATTGACCGGTTAAGATGCTGGCCCTTGTGGGGGAACAAACCGGGGCCGCAGCGTAAGCTTGAGAAAAACGGATTGATTTTCTGGCAATCCGGTCAAGATTTGGAGTTTCAATATACCGGTTACCGTAGCAGCCAAGGTCATTACGGCCCAGGTCATCGGCCACCACCAGCACAACATTTGGCCGGGCCGTTTGTGCCTGGGCGCAATAAGTCCACATCAACGCAAAAAATGGAAGACATTTCTTCATACAACAGAATCTTCCACAATCTATCCGTGTAGGACTCCTTTAATGGTTCTACTTTGCTTTTTTTAACTGTGTTTTTAAAAAAAGAAGTCGTTTTTGAGAATTAGAATTATAACAACCGGTACGGAAAGCCAGCAATTATACCTTTGAATAGATTAAATGATTAACTGCTTACTTGAAATTTTCAAAAATCAATAGATAGCTAAGTATCTGGTTAAATCGCTGCTCTTATCTAATATATTATCGTCTTGCTTTCTATTTTATTGCACAGACATACCAATTAGCTTATTCTTCCAATTCAGTTTTATATGCTCGTTTAACCTCTTAGCTGTATCTAACTTGCTAACCCTAATATATTTCAAGAAGGAACGCTCGGTTTTGTGCCCGGTTATTTTCATCAGGTCTATTGGGGGAAAACCTTGCAGGTAATGATTGGTTGCGAATGATCTTCGGGCTGTGTGAGAAGACACCAAATCGCATAATGGCAATTCAGGTGTTTTTGACAATCTTCCCTTTTCTGTAAGTCCAGCCAATGCACAAACCTCTTTGATATAATCATTGAACTTTTGGTTGCTCATAGCCCTTGGTAACATATTGGCATTGGTCTCATACTTATTAAAGATTTTAAGCACGATAGGATTACAAGGTATGATGACCAGTTCTTTTGTTTTCTGCGTCACCATTTTAATGAAGTAGTCATTATCCATCTTCACTATATGCTCTGGCTGAATATTGCTAAAGTCTGAATAACGCAGCCCCGTCCAAGCACCAACCAAGAATAAATCCCTCACCCTATCTAATTTCTTATTGGTGATCTCTGCTTGCTGAATCCGCGCTAATTCATCTTCGTTCAAGTAAATCTGTTCAGTTTCCTCTTCGTTGTATGAAAACTTTTTATGGCGAAACAGCATATTCTCTGTGTAGCCCAAGTCAACCGCTTCACCCATAAACACTTTCAGTATAGCTATGTCTTTGGCAATGGTATTTACGCCTAATCCTTTCTTTTCTAAGAAAGAGACATAGGAATAAAAGAAATCCAAATTAATGTTATCAAAATCAACTACACGTTTGCTGTACGTTTGATATTCTCGCAAGTGCTTGGTTACCGCATGATAATTTTTTAGACTGCTAACACTTTTGTTCTTTCCTCTAAACTTGATTTCCCCATTTATAAATCTTTGGGCCAAAGAGAACAGGGTGGGTTTAGAAGCTTGCTCCTCTTTAGCGGTATGATTGCGATTGATAAAAGCTTGCATTGCCTCCTTGAGTACTTCAGGCTCTGGTATACCATCCTTTAGAGACTCGGTATATGTCTTAAGGCAAATCCGCTCCAGATTATCCAACAGGTCATTCAAAGCGAACTTCCCATCAGCCGTAGTTGCCAACTTATTCTTAACCCGCTGTTTTTTTTCGTTCCAGTCTTCAGGTCTTACAGATTGCCCGAAAGAATAAAACAACCTGCGACCTTGATAAATGAACTGGAGATAGACAATAGATTGACCATTACTATCTTTTGGCTTCAAGCGAAAATGTACAACTGGTTGGCGGGGCATGGTGTAGGATTTCTACACCAAAGCTAATAAGTTTCACTAAAAGTTTCACTAAACCTTCATTTGCTTGTTATTGACAAAATCAATCATGAGATTATATTATTGATTTTCAATTTATTTAATACTGATTTGATATTTTCAGTATCAAATCAACACAAAAGGTTACTGTACTCCCCCTACAGCATTCTTTATTTGCAGTTTTAATTCAGCCACCGACGAACCGGTGGCTTTTGTTTTTCCTACTTTTGCGCCCCATGGGCCAAAATAAACTGGAACGTTTCGCAGCAATCAAGACTTATCCCAATGTGTTGGAATATCCACAAGGTATGGCCGGTCAGTGGCATCAACACTTTGGCAATACCCAACCAATTACTCTGGAACTCGCATGTGGTAAAGGCGAGTATGCACTGGGCTTGGGCCGTCTTTACCCAGAACGCAACTTTATTGGCGTAGACGTGAAAGGCAATCGCCTTTGGCGTGGTGCTACTACCGCTTTGCAAGATGGACTCGCCAATGTGGCTTTTCTGCGCACCCAGATTGAAAAAATTGGTGAATACTTTGCGCCAGGCGAAGTGGCTGAGATATGGATCACTTTCCCTGACCCGCAGTTAAGGGCCTCCAAAGCCAAGAAAAGACTTACCCACCCAAGATTTTTACGCCTTTACCAGCAATTTCTTCAGCCAGGAGCGACAATTAACCTGAAAACCGATAGCCCCGACCTTTTTGATTTTACCAAACTGGTGATCAACCTATACGAACTTGAGTTGTTAGTGGAATACGATGATGCTTATTCTCTGGCAAACATTCCACAAGACTTGCGTATTCAAACTTATTACGAGAGTTTAGATATCGCTAAGAGCAACAAGATTCATTACCTGCAGTTTCGGATCAACAAAACCCTGAACGAAGCAACAGACAATACACTCAAACAACTCATTGGTGGCGGACAAACTGATTGAACATATTGATTTTTACTACGACGAACAGGGCTACATGGTCTTCACAGAAAAATATCACCTTGACAAAGGCTATTGCTGTGGTCATGGATGCAGACACTGCCCATTCGATTATGAATCTGTTCCTGAACCACGTAAGAGTATCGCTATGCGCATGCGTGAAGAGTCTGCCCAGAAGCATGTAACTTCCGGCAAATAATTTGATTGCCACGCAAATCCATTCATACAGATAAGCCTCCTGTAAAACAAACTGGTGCTGATACACAACGCTCTTTTTTTGAAGAGGTCTATGCTGTTGTGCGTTTGGTACCTAAAGGTCGCGTAACCTCTTATGGCGCTATTGCCAAATTCTTAGGCACAGGTAAGTCGGCACGCATGGTTGGCTGGGCAATGAATGCCGCACACATGGTGAAACCAAAAGTACCTGCACACAGAGTGGTGAATCGTAATGGTATGCTATCTGGCAAAATGCACTTCGCCACACCTACTTTGATGCAGGAATTATTGGAGAAGGAAAAAGTAGTGGTGAAAAAAGATACCGTACAAAACTTCGACAAATTATTCTGGGACCCAGCGAAAGAAATTGGTCTCGACTACTGAAACAGCTCTTCCTTACGTACATCCAATTGATGCATCAGTAATGCCACTGTAGGTCTTTGTGCTGCCATGATGAACAATACACCAATGGCACAGAGATAGAATACCCAGTTGCCGGTGAGTTGAAATCCAAGCAGACCAGCTATTCCAGGCAATGAGAGAAATAGTAGTTTGTTTCTATACAAAGCAGCATATTCATTGATTAATACAGATACAGCCAACCCAGCTGCAACCAAAGTTTGCAACTTTTTCCGAAAATGCATGAAGCCAACATAGTAAGCCAGCAACGCAGCAATCAACAAAACCACTTGCAATACTTGAAACACACTGAAGTCAACCGGCTGAGTGCGGGCAAGAAAATACACCAGTATCAATCCACCCAACATCATCCACAACAAAATGGTATGAAGCGTTAATAGCTGTCTAATCTCTTTTTTAAACTGCATCTTATTGGTAGTAGGGACTGATCATCCAATACACAACCGGTCCGGTGATGGCTACATATAACCACAAAGGCCAAGTGTATTTAGCGAGTTTTTTATGCGTAGCATATTCGGCAGTTAATGCACGATATGCTGTAAAGAGAATAAAAGGCAGAATAATGGCCGCAAGGAAAATATGTGTGATCAGAATAATATAATAGATGGTACGAATAGCACGTTCTCCGCCAAACTTCGTATCACCGGCTAACAAATGGTGTGCTATATATGATACCAGAAACAGCACCGATAACAATAAAGCAGTCATCATCATTTGCTTATGCAGCAAATATTTCTTGGCCTTCACTGCCCACAAAGCGGCAATTAGTAAAACAGCAATGGCAGAATTAATCACCGCATTGATAGCTGCAAAAATGTGTACATCAAAGCCCAAATCAACTTCCAGCTTTACGCGACCGAGAATGACCACGGCTGCAAAAACCACGAAGGAGAAAATACCAATCAGCCATTTGGCTTTAGGATCATTCTTTTGTATAGATGCTTGTAACATAGTCGAGAGATTGAAGAGATAACAAACGCTTAGCCGATTAGTTTATCCAGCATTTTCTGCTTTTTGTTTAGAACGGAAAAACAAAACAAAACCTGTTACCAATACCACGATAATCAACCAAAGCCAACTCAGGTCAATGATTTGCGTGAATACTGTACTCTTCTTTGTTTTGTCTTTCTCCAGCAACAATAAACCAATATCCCTTGCGAGTTTTTTCAGCGAAGCCGAATCCAATCCATTGTAATAACCACGCACATGGTATTGTTTATCAATCAGTACAAATCGATTGGTATGCACAAAATCAGGACTTACCGGACCTTCTGCAAATTTGTCGACCTTCAATTCATTAAAAGCGAAGTTGTAAATAGTATCGCGATTGCCGGTGAGCATCCACCAATTATCATGGTTCACACCCATCTTATCTGCATACTTTTTTAATACATGTGCAGAATCTCTTTCCGGGTCAATCGTAAACGACACAAACTGTACGATAGAAGTATCGATTTTTCTGCGTGTGTTGCCACCTTTGATGAAAGATTGCTGCAGCTTAGACATATTGCGCGTCATAGCAGGACAAATACCGCCACAGCTGGTGAAAAAGAAATCCATCACCATGATTTTGCCCGGCTTATCGTACAAGGCAACAGTATCACCCAATTGATTTTGCAAACGGATATTGGCTATTTTATGCCATACAGTATCCTGCTGCATTTTTCCATTCTCAACACTGGTCAGCACAGTATCGGGCAGGTATTTGCGTGGCATCACCACCGCATCGGTACTATAAAATCGCACCAAGAGATAACTGGTTACAGGAATCAACACAGCTACCAACAAGGCAAGGAGTGCTTTCTTATTCATGCTGCAAAAGTAGTGTAACAAAAAACCATCGCCGCAGGGCGATGGCATTATCTTTTGTGAAAATCAGTCAGATTAGTGCTTTTCTTCGGCTTTGTGCTCACCTTCTTTGTGATCAGCAGCGCCATGCTCTTTCTTTTCACCTTTTACAGTGCTGGCTTCCTTGTGATGTGGATCATAAGTATTGCGCAGGTTTTTGTACGAGTTACCATCATACAAGAAGGCAATAATGAACCAAATAAAGAGGGCCAAAGGCACGACAATGGTCATGATCATGTTGCGGATCTCATGCTTCAGGTGCATGAAGTAGGCAACGATATAGAATGCTTTTGCCATCATCAGGATCACGATTACACCTTTAAGTCCAAGGCGAAGGCCTTCCTGATCCAAAGGAATTTTGATCATCCAGAAACCGATGGCCAATTCTACGATAGTCAGAACAGTCAGAATCCAAGTAATGCGCCAGATTTCTTTGGTACCGCCACCGTGATTCTCTGCGTGTTGTGCGTGAATATTTACAGGCTCCATGAGCTAATGCTTATAAGGTTGATTAAATAAGATAGAAACAAGTGAATACGAATACCCATACCAGATCTACAAAGTGCCAGTATAAACCAGCTTTCTCGATCATCAGGTAATGGCCTCTTCTGTCGAACACACCATTCAAAGTCATGATCAACATGATGATGTTAATCACCACACCACTCAATACGTGGAAACCATGGAAACCGGTGATGGTAAAGAAGAAGTTGGTAAAATTGGTTGAAATAGCCACAGAACCATCGTGGTTTAAGAATGGATTACTACCCCACCATGCACCTTCGTGATACAGGTGTGTCCATTCCCAAGCCTGGCAACCTAAGAACGCAGCACCACCGATGATGGTGAGGATCAGGTTTCTTACCACACCTTTTCTATCCATGTTATGACCAGCATGCACTGCCAACACCATGGTTACAGAGCTGATGATCAGGATAAAGGTCATGATACTTACAAACACCAGCGGTGCATGTACGCCTTCCGGAGCGAAAGGGAAACTCTTGAATACTTCGTTGGGGTCAGGCCAACCGTTCGTTGAGAAACGGGTAGTTCCGTAAGCGATCAGGAATGCACCAAAAGTGAAAGCATCGCTCATGAGGAAATACCACATCATGAGTTTGCCATACTCTACATTGAAGGGGCTTTTACCACCACTCCACCACTTCGTGGTTGCTGTTGTTGTACTTGCCATTCAGGTTTAAATTTCAGGTTCACAAAAATATTGGCTGAGGCTTAAAAAAGCTGCACAAAGCAAGACTTTTTTATTGCTTATCCAACCCAGTTATAAAAAATAAACAGATATATCCAAAGCAGGTCTACAAAATGCCAGTAAGTAGCCGCAATCTCCAGCGGAACAGGGCTATACTGCTTCACAGAAGTGCGAAATGCGCGGAAAAAGATCACTAACAGCGCAATTACCCCACCCAACACGTGCACCATGTGTAAACCAGTGATGACCAGCAGAAAACTGGCTGCAGCATTACTCTTGGCACCCACCAGACTAATGCCGGCTTTTTCCATCGCCTGGAAGCCTGCATACTGTAAAACGGTAAACACGATTCCCAATATTGCCGTAACGGTAATCAAAGTGCGGTAACGCTGCATTTCTCTTGCCTTAAAGGATTTCAGGGCCAGGTGCATGGTTACACTACTGATCATGATTACTGCAGTTGAGTACCAAAAAACCAAAGGCAGCTGATATTCCAGCCAGTTGCTCTGGTTCTTCTTAACAATATAGGCACTGGTTAAGCCCGCAAAAGCCATAACGATACTGGCCATGGCCACCCAAAGCGTGAACTTATGCGGGTGGATGCGACCTGTTTCTTTCTTTGTTACACTTGTTGCCATCATCACAAATAATTTTATCGCAGCTTATCAGCCAATAAAGCCAATAAGACAATCGGTAAATAGATATAACTACTGAACATGACTCTTCTTGCGGAAGGCACATCCATGTTTTGATACAATCTTAAACTTTGTACTACCATGAAGAGGTTCGCTACCAATACAATCCATAAACTGATCTTGCCTGACAAATCAAAATAGTAAGGCAGTATACCCATGGGGATCATCAACACACTGTACATCACTGCCTGCATAGCTGTAAACTTGGTAGGCCCTTTATCGCTCGGCAATAATTTGAATCCAACCTTGCTGTAATCCTGATGCGCTACCCAAGCAATTGCCCAAAAATGCGGGAACTGCCACAAAAACTGGATACCAAACAAGATCCAACCACCGGCTGAAAAATCATCATTACCAGCTACCCAACCAATCAAACATGGAAAGGCGCCAGGAAATGCCCCTACTAACACAGCGATAGAATTAATCTTCTTCAGCGGTGTGTAGATGTATGCATAAATGAATAAACTAAATGCAGAAAGTAAGGCAGAAGATAAGTTGAAGAAATACCACATCATCAGCACACCTACCACACCTGCAATAAATGCAAACGTATAAGCTTCTTGCTGACTCATTCTGCCATCAGCTACAGGTCTTTTGCCTGTACGTTTCATACGTGCATCGGTATCTTTTTCAACCGCCTGATTAATGGCATTGGCGCTACCGGTTACCAGCATACCTGCAATGAACAGGATGATGATCATCCACCAATCATAGTTCACCACCTTGGGTGCCATGAGGTAGCAGATCACACAAGAAAATACTACCGTAAAGCTGAGCGTGAATTTGATCAGCTGGTAGTAATCCCTTGCTTTTGCTGCAAGCGAGAAACCGTTAGAAGATGTTGTTACCTGTTCTGCCATAATCATTCGCACCATTCAGTCAGAAAAACAATGCCCTGAATACTCAGGGCATTGCAGTGATATTAGCAGCAGCAGTGCTTTCGCACCGCTACGCAAGAATATTAGTGATGACTACTTTCATCTGCCCCAATCGGTGTGGTCTGTGGAATGAATTCCTTACCATCCTTACCGTAGTCGTAAGCCCAACGGTGTACTTCAGGAATTTCACCAGCCCAGTTACCGTGACCAGGATTGATTGGTGTAGTCCACTCCAATGTAGTTGCATTGTATGGGTTCTGCTCTCTTACTTTTCTACCTTTCCAAATGCTGTAGAAGAAGTTGAAGAGGAACAACAACTGTACTGCGAATACAATCATTGCAACAGTACTGATGAATCTGTTCAGCTCAGCAAATTGCTTGAAGCTTTCCCAGATGCTGTAATCGTAGTAACGACGAGGCATACCAGCCAAACCTTCGTAGTGCATTGGCCAGAAGATCAGGTAAGCACCAGCCAGGGTTGCCCAGAAGTGGATATAACCCATGGTGTTGTTCAGGTGACGACCATACATCTTAGGATACCAATGATAGATACCAGCGAACATACCGAACATAGAAGCCACACCCATTACAATGTGGAAGTGAGCGATTACGAAGTATGTATCGTGCAAGTGAATATCCAATGCAGAGTTACCCAACCAGATACCAGTTAAACCACCAGAGATGAAGAGGCTCACGAAACCAATCGCGAACAACATCGCAGGTGTGAAACGGATATTACCGCGCCACAGGGTAGTTAACCAGTTGAACACTTTGATAGCTGATGGAACAGCGATCAACAAAGTCAACAATACGAAGATAGAGCCGAGGAATGGGTTCAAACCAGTAACGAACATGTGGTGCGCCCACACCAGGAAGGCCAGAATCGCAATAGCAAACAGCGAACCAATCATGGCCATATAACCGAAGATAGGCTTGCGAGAGTTTACTGAGAGAATCTCTGATACCATACCCATGGCAGGCAACAGGATGATGTATACTTCAGGGTGACCCAGGAACCAGAACAAGTGCTGATATAAGATGGCGCTACCCCCTTCGTTAGGCAATGCTTTCTCTACACCGGCCAGATAGATATCAGACAGGTAGAAGCTAGTACCGAAGTTTCTATCGAAGATCAAGAGGATGAAACCAGAGAACAGAACGGGGAATGACAATACACCCAGGATAGCTGTGAAGAACAGCGCCCAGATTGTCAGTGGCATACGTGTCATGCTCATACCCTTGGTACGCATGTTCAGTACAGTTGCGATATAGTTCAGACCACCCAGCAGTGAAGACACTACGAACAACGCCATAGAGATCAACCACAGATCCATACCTGTTTTAGAACCAGGTGATGCATCACCCAGTGCGCTCAAAGGAGGATAAGCAGTCCAACCACCACTGAATGGACCAGTTTCAACAAAGAGTGAAGACAGCATCACGATACTTGCAGCCAGGAAGAACCAATAGCTCAGCATGTTCATGAAAGGTGATGCCATGTCGCGTGCACCAATCTGCAGAGGAATCAGGAAGTTAGCGAAAGTACCACTCAAACCTGCAGTCAGTACGAAAAATACCAGTACAGTACCGTGCGTAGTTACCAATGCATAGTATGCAGCTGGTGTGATACGGCCACCTTCAGCCCATTTACCCAACAGGTCTTCTAACCAAGGGTAGGTTGCATCTGGATAACCCAGCTGAAAACGGAAGAGCACAGACATCAGACCACCCAGTACAGCCCAAACCATACCAGTGATCAGGAATTGCTTCGCGATCATTTTGTGATCTTGGCTGAAAACATACTTGGTGATGAATGTTTCATGATGATGATGCTCATGATGATGGTCTCCATGAACATCGTGTGTAGCGTGTGCTTGCAGAACTGCTTCAGTCGCCATATTGAGATTTCTTTAATACTTACTTAATTACAATCAATTATGCCAGTCGGTTGACTAGTTTTTACATTTTTGCTACAGGTGCAGCGATCTTGGCGCTGTCGGCAGCTGGTTTAGCTGGTGCATTAGCTGGATCCTTGTCAGGGAAAGCCACTAAATAAGTTGCTTTTTTACCTGCCATCCATGCATCAAACTCTTCCTGCGTAACCACCTCGATCACACCTTTCATAGAGTAGTGACCGTTTCCGCACATCTGATCACAGCTGATTTCGTATGCGAAGTTGGGGTTACCAGTGATTTCTTTCATTTCCTTGGTCGTGTACTTAGGCGTAAACCACATGGTTGTTGGTGTACCTGGTACAGCATCCATTTTCAAACGGAAATGTGTTAAACCAACGTCATGGATTACATCGCGAGAACCGATGATCAACTTCACAGGCTTGTCTTTCACGATGTACATAGTACCTTCCAGCACTACATCATCCTGACCGGCTTTGTCATCCCAAAGCAGACCCAATGCGTTAGTACCATCAATATTCTTGAAGTATTTTTTACCAAAAGTTTTGTCTTTACCTGGGTAGCGGTAGATCCAGCCAAACTGCTTACCTACTACTTCCACTTCCATCGCGCCCTTAGGAGCATCGCTGGTAAAGAGGAACCAGTTACGCAGACCAATTACTACCAGCACAGCCAGCACGATAGCAGGCACTACTGTCCAGATAACTTCTAACTTGTTGTTGTGTGGCAGGTAGAAAGGCTTACGCTTATCGCTTTCCTGGTATTTGTACGCAAACCAGAACAGCAGAATCTGTGTAATGATGAACACGATGCCGGTAACAGCCAAGGTTACCCACAACATCTCATCAACCTTCTCACCTTCTTTGCTGGCAGATGGATAAGGCAGCAAGGTTTTACCATAGTACAGCTCATTGCAGTACCATACACCTATCAGACCGAGTACCAGAAACGCGATCATCATAAAACCGTTGATCTTGTTATTCTGCTTACGGCTGGCTTCTGCACCTTTCAATACCGCAACATATTCGCTGGCTTTTGAGATCTGGAAGATCACAATGAAGATCAGCGTAACGACTGCAATGATCAGAAACATACTCATAATACTATCCGTGTTTTCTTTTCTCTAATCTGTTTAATTAACCGAATACCCCTCATTCATTAAGTGTGGTGAATGATACTTTCCTTCAGGAAAGGATGGTATTTCGGAATCAGCGGCTTGCTGGCCAATGCACGACCTGTCTGGAAGATCATTACGCCAACAAAGAAACTCAGTATACCAAAGTCCATCCATCCTAATGTTACATGCTCCTTGCTGATACTGCCCATCACCATTTGATAGAAATCAATCCAGTGACCGAAGATGATGAGTACAGCCATGAAAGTAACCAGTGTATAGTTACGCTTAGCAGCACGCTTCATCAGAATTAACAACGGACACAAGAAATTGATGATCAAATTCAGGAAGAAAATTCCTTTGTAAGGACCCTGAACGCGATGTTTGAAGTAAACAGTTTCTTCAGGAATGTTGGCGTACCAGATCAGCATGTACTGGCTGAACCAGAGATAAGTCCAAAATACAGAGAATGCAAACATGAACTTACCAATATCGTGCAGGTGTTCTTGGTTAGTATACTCCAAGTAACCTTTGTTCTTCAAGTAGATTACCCAAAGGGCGATCAAGCTCATACCACTCACAAAAGAACTTGCGAAAGTGTACCAGCTATACATGGTGCTGTACCAGTGTGCATCCAAGCTCATCATCCACAACCAAGGGATAGTAGAACCTACAGTTAATGCAAACCAAACTACGAACATCGCAGCACGTACAGTATTTCTCCAGATGAAAGAGTGACCAGTTTCATTATTCATGGCAGCTTCATCAGCTTCGCTGCTGAGCTGACGCATTCTCCAACCGAGGATGCTCCAGAAACCGATAGTCAGTGTAGACCAAATCAAGAAGAAAGTAGGATTCAAAAATCCTTTCTTACCATTCAGTATTGGATCAGCTGCTACAGCTTCAGCATCTACCCAATGGTAGATATGGTGCTTGTGGCTGAATACTACATAAATCAGTACAGCAAAAGTGATGCTGCCGAAAATAGGTACCAGTGTAGAAATGGCTTCAGGCACACGGCGGAAAGACTGTTGCCAGCCACCCATTGCCAAAGTAGTAACGCAGATAAAGAACATAGCTGCGTTGGTGACCAATGTCCAGAAGATGGTATTGTACATCAGCGTACCCCAGAATACAGCCTGCTCATGTTCGTCGCTGCTGAAACCCTTGGTAAAAAGGCCGATCAGTAATGCGGCAAGACCTACACCCATCAGTGCAAATGACCAGGTGCGCATTTTACCGGGAATCTCGAATTGCATTTTTACAGAAGCCATTATCAGTCGTTTATATCAGTTAGTCGATCTAAATTATTTTTTTGC
>JACCDH010042481.1_pt1 | contig 44472 bp, 49 predicted proteins | sample 7442481 | NCBI WGS metagenome assembly JACCDH01 (sample SAMN15323433, study PRJNA562643) | freshwater metagenome | isolation source: river surface water | place: USA:Blue River Watershed | collected 2017-08-15 | reverse complement strand
CAGCTGCTTGGCATTCCTGGAGACAATACCTATGCGAACCTTAAAGAGGCGCGGATGGCGCTGTGGGAGCAGACGATTCTACCGCTGCTGACCAGTGTAACGGATGCGCTGAATAATTGGTTGGTGCCGATGTTCGATAGCCACCTGACACTGAGTCTTGATCAGGATGCGATTCCGATTCTGGCAGAGAAGAGGGATGCCTATTGGGAGCGGATTAGCCGTGCGGATTTCCTGACCGCAGATGAAAAACGAAAATTATTGGAGATTGGTGATGGCGTATAATGCTCCGTTTTTAAATAAGGCTGCGCACGGTTCGCGTGCACAGACCACCTATGCGTTTGAAATTAAATCGCTGGCGACGGATGGCACGTTTGCGGGATATGCCAGTGTGTTCGACGTGGTGGATAGCCAGCAAGATGTGGTGATGGCGGGTGCGTTTCGCAATAGCCTGAAGGCGCGCAAACAACCTGTGCAATTGCTGTGGCAGCACCAGTGGGAGAGCCCGATTGGGGTGATTGAGTCCCTGTTTGAGGATGCGCGTGGGTTATATATCAAGGGAAAGCTGCTGATGGAAGTGGCGCAGGCGCGGGAGGCGCATGCGCTTTTGAAGGCGGGGATTATTCGCGGGCTTAGCATTGGCTATAGTGTGAAGCGCGCGCAACGCGACCCACAGACCGGCGTGCGGCAGTTGCAGGAAGTGGAATTGTGGGAAGTGAGCATTGTGACGCTGCCCGCCAATGAAGCGGCGCAGGTGACGGTGGTGAAATCCGCCGATGCCGACATCAGGGCGCTGCTTAAGGCGATGGAACATGCGCAGCAGGCGCTGTTGAATTAGTCATGTGCGGGCTTGATTCTTATTGTGAGGATATGCATCGAGGTTTTTGGGATGTTTCGCTGGATATGCTGATTGCTCAGGCGAAGCGTGCAGATATTGCCGTGATGCGCTTGCTAGGTGTGAAGGCGGGTGATGTAGAGTCTCCTTATTTCATCTGGCGTGGAGGCTCGTGCAAAATATGCGCGCCACGCAATGGCAATGTCTATCACCGTGGTGTCGACGAGATGCCGCCTGCTCATCCGAATTGTCGGTGCTATGCCGAGCCGTATTGGGGTGAGGTTGTTTCGAGCGAAAACCAGATTGAAATATCTGATGCGCAGGCACAATCTAAATATAAACACGCAAGTGATTTTGGACTATTCGAGAATTATAGCAGGCTAAACGCTGAAAAATTTAAGAGAGCGGTACTAAGCCATGTGATTGACAAAGATACAAAGTCTATAAAGGGATTTTACAGAGGGCAGCCAGTAATACACTATTATAATCCATTCAACGGTATTAATGTTATGAGAGATTTAAGAGGTGATTTTATTTCTGGTTGGAAACTGAGTCCGGAACAACTGAGTGCTTTGCTGAGAACAGGGCGATTGGGAGGAAAAAATGCTTACGCTTGAGCTGAACGATAGCCAAAAGATAGTATTGTTCGAATTGCTTCATAAGCTTGAAACGTTTGATATTGGCTCTGCGGAGAAAAAGCTCGTTGAAGACCTTCTTTCAACGCTAGAGAAGCTTCTAGAAGAGCCCTTTTCTTCTAATTATCGTTTGATCGTAGAAGCGGCACGTAAGGCTGTGCTAAATAGCTAGATTGATTTCTCTGAACTATAAAATTCCGCACGAATTCGCTTGTGTGGCGATACCTGAAATAGGTTTGAATTAGATGAAGCTGTCACCCGGTTTTGGGACTTCTACGCGGCCGGTGTGGGCTTTGTGGACGCCGACCACTTTGGTGTTCGCGCGGTGGAAGTCTAGGTCTTCCTCTTCGTTCAGCAGGGCGTCCAGCGAGGTTTCTTTTAGGTAGAATACGTTGGTGGCCATGGCAGCGTGGCGACGGGATTCGTGGAGATGTTCTTCGCTGACGCGGATGACGTTCTCGAACAGCTGGATGAGTTCGCGTACGGAAAGTGCCTGTGCGCGGGTATCGAGGCAGAGTTGAAGTGCTGCGCCGGTGATGGCGGAAACCCACTGTGCATCCGCCGCGCTGATGGGAGCGGCATGTAGGTTGAAATAGGCGCGGTTTAGCAGGTCACTAACGTGGGATTTAAGTTCTGGGTTGGCGGCAACGACTGAACGCGTGACGCGACCAAAAGCCAACGAAAATTCTTGCATACGTACCTGCCAACCTATGCCCTTTTATGTAGGGCTTTTTTTATTCAAGCCGCTGTGCGCCGTGCATAGCAGTTTGAACCCCTAAAATATGCTGAGCATGCCTTGTGTAGCAACATGTTTCAGCGACTCGTTAACAAGAAGCTTAGGGGGTACTTTCCATCGCTTCTTATTCGTTAACTTGAAGACACTCTATCAAAGCCAATTATTAATACAAGTTAAAATTTAGCCCTCATTTATTAACTTTTGAGGGTGTGGATTAAACGCCCAATGGGCTGAAAAATTTCATTAACAATATTAACCACCAACCTAAGGAAGACTTATGACTATTCAAGAAGCAACAGAACGTTTGCACTCGCTCGGCAATGCATGGGAGCAGTTCAAGCATGTGAACGACTCGCGTTTGAAGGAATTGGAGCGCAAAGGCTATGCGGATCCGCTTTATCTTGAGCATCTAAACAAAATCAACGATGCGCTTGATCAACAAAAAAGCCGTATGGACCGCATTGAAACGGTGCATGCACGCCCCGGCCGCGAGATGGCGAATCTGGGCTATCGCGGGGAAGATGGTTCGGAATATAAGGCAGCGTTCTGCAGCTACCTGCGTAAGGGCATGGATTCGGCGCTGGAGCAACTGCAGACCAAGGCGCTCTCGGTTGGTACCGACGCGAATGGTGGCTATCTGGTTCCGAACCAAATGTCGGACACCATTGTGCGCATTGTGAATGAATCGTCGCCGATGCGTGCGCTGGCGAGTGTGGAGACTATTTCCTCGGACTCGCTGGATTTGATTGAGGACACCACCGACATGGACGCGGCGTGGGGCGATGAGACCACGGTGCGCAGTGCGGAAACCACTTCGTCCACGATTGGTCGCAACACCATCGATACGTTTGAGATGTATGCGCAACCGCAAGCAACCCAGAAGCTGATTGACGATGGCTCGATTGATATTGAGCAGTGGATTGCCGAGAAGGTGGCTGACAAAATGGCACGCCTTGAAGCAGCCGCGTTCATTAACGGTGATGGCACCACCAAGCCTAAAGGGATTCTCACCTACACCGCGGGCACCAGCTTTGGCCAAGTGCAGCAAGTGAATACCGGTGTTTCGGGCTCGATTACGGCGGATAGCCTTGTGCAGCTCTATTTCTCGTTGAAGGATGAGTATGCGCGCCGTGCGACCTTCCTGATGCACCGTACTACCGTGCAGGCGGTGCGCTTGTTGAAAGAAGCAACCACCAACCAATATCTGTGGCAACCCGGCCTTGCGGCGGGCACGCCGGATTCGCTGCTGGGGGTTCCGGTGGCATTGGCGGCGGATATGCCTGTTGCGGCGGCGAGCTCGCTCTCGGTAGCGGTGGCGGATTTTAAACGCGCCTATCTGATTGTGGATCGTATTGGTATTCGCACGCTGCGTGATCCGTTCACGGCGAAACCGTTTGTGAAGTTCTACACCACCAAACGCGTGGGCGGTGAAGTGGTGAACACGGACGCGATTAAGCTGCTGAAGCTTCTCTAGCGTTCGCTGAATTCAGTGCGCCCGCAGCCGTTTGTGCCCCTGACCACCGGTGTGCGAAAAGGCCGCGCTGAAGGGTGGGTGTGTCGTAAAGATGCACCCACCCATTCCTTTTTGTGTTTAAATGGTGCTGTGAGGTGGCGATGGGGGCGTTTTGATTGACGCGTATTCTTGCCCGTCATAAGGTTTCGAGACCAGAAGGATGCCCCATGAGCGAACTGAGCCGTTCCGAAAAGATTCTGGCAGAAAAGACTGTCTGCGTGCTGCTGGTGCGCGGCGAGTCGCCGGATGGTCAGCCTATTTATGCCTATGTTGGGGTGCGTGCAGATAAATTGCAGGAATTCATGCAGGCGCAGAAAAGCGGCACATTTTATCCGGAAGAATTTGGCGCGGTGATTGAGGCTGGGGTTGGAGAGCCAAGTGCTGAGGTGCGCTTGAAGATGGAGCGTGACTACGGGTTCAACCACGATGCGATGCTGGATATTCCGGATGCGGATAATGCGGTTCAGGTGGCCGCGCAACTGAGTAAAAAAGCGCATAGTAGCACAGAGTAACCTTCCACGATTTATGTATGTCCCTTTCCCTGACATTCCCCACGCTGTGGTGGAGCAGGGGGCGCTTGCGCATGCTGCATGGGCTTGAGGGCATTTCGGATTACGAGCGATCCTTACTTTTACGATTACGGCGCATCACGGTGATGGTGCCGCTTACCTCTTATGATGGAGATTCTATGAGCGACGATACATCGACAACGTTGCGGCAGCTTTTGCCGCCCACAGAGGAGCTGGTGACGCTGGCGCAGGCAAAGGCGTTTATGCGGATTGAGCATGCGGCGGATGATGATACGATTACGGCAGCAATTGCAGCAGCCCAGCAAGCGGCGGAGCAGTATTTGCGGGTTTGCTTGTTGCCGCAGAGCTGGAATTATCGCGTGGCCAACTATAGCGATGTGCGGCTTGCGTTACCTATTGGCCCTGCGACGAGCATCGATGCGGTTACGCTGACGAATGAGCAGGAAGTTTCCGTGACGATGGACGCGGATTTATATCGGCTGAGTGTGGATGGGTATTCGGTAGTGTTCACCAACGCGCCAAGCACGGAAGTGCTCAGCATTGATTTTACCGTGGGGGCATATAGCCGCGCGAGCGATGTTCCGGCGCTGATTGTGCAAGGGATCTTGCACCATGTGGCGACAATGCTGGAATCGCGCGATGGGACGACGGGACTGCCGATGCAGTCTATTAGCTGCTACGCCCCGTTTAGACGGATTTCGCTATGAGTATCGCATCACAATTGACGCAACGTGTGCGCATTGAGCGCCCCGTGGCAACGGATGATGGCTATGGCGGCAAGAGCATTGTGTGGAGCGAAGTGGCGACGGTATTCGCCGAAGTGAAGCCTGTGTTTGGAGCGATCAATGAGCGCGAGATAGGGGCGCAGCGCGCGGCGAATGCGGGCTATCGGCTGCTGATTCGTGCGCGTTCGGATGTGAATGCCGCGATGCGTATTATTTGGAAAACCCACACGCTGCTTATCCATTCGCTGCACGAGAATGACGTGATGCTTAATCTACTTTGCTATGAGGAGAATGTATGACCTTGGCTTTGATGGAGGTTCAGCGCGCGCTTTATACCAAGCTCAGCGGCGATGGGGTGCTGATGGGGATGATTAGTGGCCTGTACGATGCGGTGCCGCAAAATGCCGCCTTACCCTATGTGGTGATTGGGGACGGCAACCAAGCCTTGCGGCCTGCGGAATCGGCGATTGTGACGGAGTGTCGGCTGGAGCTGAATGTGTGGACGGATGCAGGCGGGCGCAAAACCGCGCTGAATATTCTCAACCGCCTTCATGCGTTGCTGCATTTGGGGACGGTGACGCTGAGCGGATTTCAATTGCTGACCTTGAGGGTTGAGCAGGCCTCGACCACTTTGGCGGAGCAGGCCGCACGGGTTGGCGGAACGCTGGTGGTATTTGTTGCAGTGGCGGAGGTTTAGATGGGCATTCTGGGCAGTGATGGATTGAGTTTGCTGGTGGGCAACGGCGCAGTTGTTGGCGAAGTTTTTTTTCCCTTACGCGGGAGCGAGGTGATTGCGTTTGAGGTGGTGCAACAGATGCGCGATTCGGATGCGGTGCGCGCAGATTCGTGGAGCGCGGTGGCGGGGATCTCGGCGCGGAGGGTAACGATAGATGGCATTGCGCTGGCGACCGATGAGGCGGCGGCAGAGCGTGTGCGCAGCTTGGCGCTGACGGGCGAAGTGGGCAATTTTCGGCTGAACCTGCGAACGGGGGAAGACCTGTTTTTCGCGGCGGCGGTGACGCGTTATAAGGAAACAATACAGGCAGGGGCGATTAAGCGATTCGAGTTCAGGCTAGAATCCAGCGCAGCGGCTACGGTTGGTTAAACATGGCCGTTGTCCATTCCAACAATTGTTTGGTGAGAATGGGTAGCTGTGGGTCAGCACACGAAGTGCGGCTGTAAATAAGGGCATAGCTGGCGTTTGCAGATTGGGCGATTTCGCGCACGACGGCGTCGGCGGAGGTTTCATCCGGCGCGAGTTTCATGCGTTGTGCGTAGAGTACCAGCGCACGGTAGGTGTCGCGGTAGTCGTCTTGGCTGATGGTGAGGCATTTCGCCAGCACGTAGCTGATGGTGAGTGTCTGCTCGATTTGTTGTTGCACGCTGGTGGTGGTGCGTTGAGCATCCAGCGATTCTGCGGATGGATTGAACAGCTCCAGAATGATTTTTGAGTTATCCGTGTTGGGGGGAGCTGGCGGTGGCGCTTGCTCGACCGGATGGGATGCGGCGGGTAATTCTGGTGGGGCTTCGTCCTCGCCGGAGGCACTAAACAGCATAATGAGCACCAACAGCAAGACCGCTGCGCTGGCGAATATCGTCATGCGAAGGGCTTTATTTTCCGGCAGGTTCAGGCGCTGCATGGCAATCAATCGTTTTGGTTTGGCCTTGGCCAAGGCTCAGGTTCCACAGCCTGTCGTAGCTGTAGCAGCGATAGGTGAGCTCGAGCTTCTTGGCGCAGGAAGCAAGGATTTCAACGCCCAGATTAGCGTTGGTCGGAGTGATGTTGCATTGAATTTTGCCGCCGCAGATTTGGCGTACGCGCTCGATCACGTTGTTGGGGGTAACGAGTTCCAAACGTGGGCGAGGGATGATCACGCCTGCGGCGTCTTTCTCGATGGGGGTGGATTGTTGCTTCTCGCGCGCTTCTAGAATGTAAGGGTTGCAGCCTTCGCCCCATGTGGCGCTGACGATTTCGATGGCGCGGCCACCGGTCATGTCGGTTTGTGCAGGAGCGGGGTTGGAGCTGGGGCCAATTAAGGCGTAGAGCAGTGTTACCACCACGCAAATGGCGGCAATAGCAATCGCATGAAATTTATAATTCGCACCCATGCAGCGGGTTGTAAGCGCTGCTATTCAAAACGTCAACGGGAGAGTGTTAGCCAGCGCTACGGTTAAGGCTGGACTTAGCATCCGCAGGCAGCTGAATGGTTTTGCGAATGGTGTTGAAAATGCCATGTTCGAGAACTTCAGGGGTGGACTCATTGGCTGTGGCGACCAGTTTTTGGCCGCTGACAAGTTCTGCGGCGCTGGCAAAGCTGCCGCCTTCCGCCTTAAACCGCTGGTGGATGCGCATGGTGGCTTCGTTCAGCATGTGAAGCTTGCTTTTTTCGCCAGTATTTTCGGTGGCGGCGCTGAAGGAGTCGCCGATATTGTTCACGTCGAAGCCATTGAAGATGTTCTGGATGAACGAGAACAGCATGTAGACCCAGTTGGTGGCGCTGGCGCCAAGGTTGGTGGTGACAAGCGCGTCGCCATCGAATTGCTTTAACTCGTCGGTACAAATATCGCGAAATTTCTTCTTGTCGGCCTCGCTGAACACGATGCCCTTGCGTGCCAGTTCGGTGAACTGGGCGTCGTAGTCGATCATGTCGGCGAACGAGGTCATGTGGGCGCTACTTGATTACGAGGGTTTTGGGTTTTGATTTTGTTGTGGTGGGCGCAGGGGCTTCATTGGATTCTACATCCTTGCCGCCGCTGACGGTGGTGCTTTGTTGCTTCTTAACCAACAGAGCAGGAGGTGCAGGCATCGTGACATCTGCTTCATTGAAGCTGTCTTTCTCGAAGCCTTCTGCATGAATGGTTTTCATGGTTTTGGCGAGCATGGCCGAAAGCCCCGTTGTGCGAGGATTGGCGGCGAGGGTGCTGGCGGTGTCGGTTGCTTCAACGCCGGAGAGAATGGTTGCAAGCCATTGTGCGGCGGCGTCGCGGTTTTTCATGTTTACATCGAGCAATCCGACGTTGGTTTTGCCGTCGCCCACGGCGAGGGCGTTATAGAGTTGTGCGCGGTATTGTACGGCGGCGTCGTAGGCGGCGAGTGGGGTGCCGTCCTTGGCGAGCTCGGGCACGCCATTGGCATAAAACTCTGCGGCGATGCGCTGGGTTTCTTTTTTAACGGTCTCGAACGTGTCGCCCTTCAGGCCAAGCTGGCGGAGTTTGGTTTCGTTATTGGTAAAGAGGGTGTCGATTGCGGTTTCGGTTCCTTTGCGCGCGCTGACGAGGTCTTTGTCGACGGCAGCGACAAGGTCTTGGGATTTATCCAAGGCCATATCTTTAAACTCGTCAATCTTCTCGGTTACACTGGGTAAAAAGGCGGCAAATGGTCCCAAAAGTCCTTTTAACCAATCAAAAAACCATGAAACGCCGCCAGTAACTGAGCTGGGCATCAGCTTTTTTAGGCCTTCTTTTAAACCCTCGAAGATAGATTCGAAGCTAAATGCGTCTTTTTCAGCCATGCGGGCTACTCCTTATTTCATCTAACTATACCAAATAGGGCAACCTTGTTGTGTGAAGATTATGTGACAATATGACCTATGGAAGGGGCAAAACTTTCACATAACTGTCACACAACTCCCCCCTCATTTCGCGTATAGTGCAAGGTGAAGGATTACTATTTGATGGCGAATAACAGTTACAGTGGGTTCAGCGGTACGGGCATCAGCGAGCGTGAGCGCAAGCAGATGCTTGATGCTATGTATCGCAGTAGCGGTGACGCCGATGACGCTTTTAAGGCGGAAGATATAACGAAAACGTCTGGCGATATTTTTGGAAAAGGCCTTGATGCCATGTCCAACGCGCGTGTTGGTGAAACACAGAATGTTTTCGGGTTTAAGGTTGATGCGGGCATCGCTGGGCTATTCAGCTCTATTTATAGCAACGCTTCGCATGTTATTTTCAACGCGCTCTCGACGAAAACCTATGCCAATGCGCTAAAGATTGCTGAGAAGGCTGGCGTTGAGTCTGGTTCTATAAAACAAAAACGTATTGCTGCCACGGCTACGATGGGTGTCGCGGTTGCGCTTAAGGCGGGTAAGAATATCAGTGAATTGTGGGGTGGTGTTCAAACCAGCCGCAAAGAGCGCCGTGCGATGGCGAATCGCATTGCGCCTATTTTGGATGAAGTGAAAGGCCGTCATTCGGCAAATGCGCTGAATGCTGTTCGCGAGGCAGATAACGAAGTGATTTATGCGCATCGTGATCGTATGCGCCGTATCGCGAGAAGCACTAACGCGAATAACTTAACTGGCTTAGCGTTAGAGGCACTACCTAACCTATTCCTTGATTTTAACTTGTTCAAAGGCATGTGGGGGGGGTTGAACCCAACTCAGGCAAGCACTGAGCATGCAGCTAAGGAAGCTGCTGCGGCAGCCAATAATCAAGGGATGGGTGTAGGACAGAATCTGTTGGGCGTTGTTGTCAACACCTCGACTGGCCCTATGGCATCGCGCATTAAAGAGACCAATAAGCATAAGCTGCGCATGTCGCTGCAGCCGTATTCGGCGCTGGAGATGATTCTGGAGTTGGAAAAGCAGGTGGAGAGCAATCCGAAATCGCGGACGTTCCAGCTGCCGAAGAGCTTCCATAATCCGAAATCGCGCCCTGAGGAATGCTCGCTGGATGAATATCTGATGCGGATTTGTATCCAGCACCAGAAAGATATGTCGGCGATTAGCGAGGAACACACGGAGATTCGTGAGGCACTGAAGGAAGATTTGGCCGCTGCAGTGAAGCCGATGGCGAAGGCAATCCGCGAAGGCGAGATGAGCACCCAATCGCTGATTCGCCTGGTGGGTGAAGGCAAGATTATTAAGAAGCATGGCCGCGCGATTGCGGATGCAGCGGATGTGGAAGCGATGTTGGAGCGCAATGCGCCCAAGCTAACCAAGTCGGTGCATGTGGACCCTGCGGAGTTTTATAAGGACGCGCCTTACTCGCGCGCGGAATTTAAAGCGGCGCTGGCGGCGCTGGCGGGTGAGCAAAAACGCCAATTTGCAGCACGCGTGCCGGATGCGATTCTGGCGGATGCCGGCATGAGCAGCGATGAAATCAAGAGCCTGCGCGCAACGACCGACAAAATGAAGGATTACGAGCGTTCGCTGGCGGAAGAGGTGATGGGCGTTGCTTATGGCAAGACCGACGAAGAATTGAAGGAAAAAGGCCTTGCGACCAGCGAAGCAAAACGTCTGCACGAGGCGGCCAAGAAAATTGAGCATGAAGGCGAAAAAGCTGCCCATGAGCTGAAAACCAGCCCGACCAATAGCCATGGGGTGGATCAGCTGTTGCTAAACATTGCGGTGCCACAATTGGCCAAAGGCGACAAGGAATATTTTGGCAAGGTTATCCAAGAAGGTCATGAAAAACTTGAAGAAATTTCGGATGGGGCAGAGCATGAGCGTCACCCAAAAGGCCACCACACGATGCGGGAGCATCACCGTGCCAGCGAGCATAAAGCCGCTTACAATGAGATGGAATAAGCGTTTTCTTACGCGATAATGTCACAAAAGCTTCATACTTCTGCCCCATGAACTTTGGTATTATGTGAGGGTAAAGGAAGCATTCATGGACAATCAAGGGTTCACAGGTTCAGGATTTACGATGACCAAGGCGCCTGCCGTTGGCGGCGTGACGGGCAACGCGCAGGTTGCGAACCGTATGGCCACGATGCCCAAGGGAATTAAGATCAGCCGTGGTGAAGCAGCGGCGGTGCGCACGGCGCAAGCGCCTGCGGCAATGAATGGCAGAATTGCGGCGAATGATGTGGTGGGCGCACTTCGCCCAGAGCCGCAGGACGCACAAGAGAAAAAGATTCAAGGCCTACGCAAGTTCCAAGGCCGTGCAGATTCGCTGTGGATGGGTGAGTTTGTGGGATCGATTGGTGGTGGTGCACTGGGATGGGTTGCCACGAAAACGAATAGCCCGCGCTTTGGCGCAGTGGTGAAAGCGATTTTTGCGGCACCGTTTGAGGCGTTGCGCGAAACGAAGCTGAACGAGCTTCACCGGCTTCCTGCAAACTATATGAATGCGGTTTCCAAGCATGCGGCGGCGATTGGCGGCAAGGCAAACGGTATGGCAGAAAGCGCAAAGAAACGTGCGGCTTCGCTGGAAGCATCCGGCGCGAAATTTGCGAGCAATGCGGAGCGTTCACTGGCACCAGTGGCGACGCCGATTAAAAATGGCATTCGCAGCGGATTGAATGCGTTTGAAGTAACTGCGGTTGGCCAAAAACTGCTGGGCGGCATGCAGAAAGGTGCGAATTGGTTTGCGAAGCGCAATGCGGAAAAGAATTTGAAGCATCTTGCGAACGCAGAAACGGCATTGACCCATGAGATGCCCGGATTTTTTGGCAAAGTGAAAGGCATTTTTAGCGGTGGTGCAAAGCCCAAATACGTTGGCACGCATGCACAACTTGAAGGCTTGACGACGCACCTGACGAACGCGCGCAGCGCTGCAACGACTGCGGAGCGTGTTGCGCATATGGAGCTGGCGAGAATTGAGCATATGAATCTTGCCCGTGGCGCTACGGGGGATTTGGCAAGCCGTCTTGGTGATATCGGGACATATATTGAGAAATCGAATGGTGCGACGCAGATGATGCACCATTTTGAGGCAGCGGAATCCAAGAATATGGCAGGGATTCTGAAGGCAGTTGGTAAGGCTGCTGGTCGAATTCCTCTGTTTGGTGCAATTATTGGGGTGGGCGCGGTTGCGGGTGTAAGCGCGACGCTGATGAGCCACAAACATGAAAATACGGTAGCGGCAAAAACGCGGGCTGACATTGCGAATGCGATTGGCCGTGATAACCCGCTGATGCGCAGCATTGATGCTGCTTACGCCAAGGGCGCAGGCAGACGCTTGGCCAAGACTGGCTTTGCAGTGGTGGGTGATGTGGCAAACGCGGCGATGGGGATGACCGCGCATGGCGGCGGCATGGCCATTATGGGCGCGGGGATGTTGCCGATGGTTGGCAGCATGCTGGTAAAAGAAAACCCGCTGCTGAATGCCTATGCGAACCTGCGGTTGGAAGAAACACAAGGTGTGAAATTGGCGCCAGAAGTGAAGTTGACGCTGATTCGCCAACTGGTGGCAAGCGTGCCTGCGGTAAAGGTGAATGGTGGGATGTATAACCGCCTGACGCTGCCGGTGGCGGAAGCCATTATGGATCAGAATTTGAGCGCGAATGAGACGATGAAATTGCTGGGTAATGACCAGAAATTCTCGGCCTTGGCGACGGAAGTGCTGGAAAAACAAAAGGCGGGTGCGGCTGCGGTGGCGGCAAGTGCACCGAAAGAAGTAACGGGCACCCATGCGGTGGGAACCGCAGTGGCTCCTGCGGCGACGGTTTCCACCTCGCACCTGATGGCGGCAAGCCCGTCGATTTCGGCGGCGACGATTGAGAATCATGGCCGTGTTCACCAGCAGCAAAAAGCGGCCTCGGTCTAGCCGAAATTAAGGCTTTTTGCATATCAATTGTCATCAAACCTTCACACAATTCCTATGGCGATATGCTATAGTTAAGGTGAGGAATTTTTATGGCCGAACCAAAGTTCAGTAGGGTTACATCATCGCACACTGCAACGGTGGCGCTGCGTGACCGCATGCAGGGTGCTTCTAAGTCGGGCATGTTCTGGACTATAGCTGCATTCGGGATTGCCCTTGTTCCATTTGCAGGGCTTGGAATCGCTCACTTATTAGAGCGCAAAAAGAATTCGGTAGTTGAAAAAAAGAAGCTGGATGTTCTGGCCGATTATTATCGCAATCAGGTTGCCGCGCAGTTGGGTATTAGCCCTGATAGTGTTACGGCGAGTGATTTGAAGCTTGCAGCGCAAGTGAACCCCGCACTTGACCAAGCAATCAAGAAAGTGACGGCAGAAAAATCTAACGCAAACCGTAATTCTGCAATGGCCAATGGTGCGGCCTATGTTGCAGGAGTTGGCATGGCTGGTGGGGTGGCAAAAATTGGCGTTGAGCTTGGTGCTGCGGTAGTTGGCGGTTCGGTTAGTTCGATGTTTGATAAGAATGTGCTGCGGGTGCAGGATGTGATTGAGCATATCGATGCTAAGGTTGCTGCAGGCCAAGTAGTTACCGCGACGGATATTGTCTTGCTGCGTATCTCGCAGGATGAGCAGTGGCAGGAAGCGTTTAAGAAGCAACATGGCAAGCCGTTCCATCAACTAGACGAGGCTGCACAGCAGCAAGTGCTGTCTACGATGCCGGATATGCTGCTGAATGCGGATAAGGAAGCTGTTGCATTGACGCGTGGCCTGATTTCGCCTCAGAGCTTGGTGATGTCGGGGCCTGCAACCAGCTCGAACTTTGCTGCTTCGGTGGGTGGAAGCCGTGCGGCGCAAGGGTCGTATGCGGCGAATGTTGAGGCACAGCGTGCGCTGGCTTCTCAGGCAGCGATGAGCGTTAACTAGCTTTATTCTCTAGTGTTGAATTGAAACGCGGTGAACGGTGTTCACGGCGTTTTTTCTGTTGGCTCCATTTTTAGGGTGAGGAATGTTTATGGGATTTGTTGAAACACAATTTCCGACGGATATCAGTTATGGATCGTCGGGGGGGCCAGAATATACGACGGATATTGTGACGAGCCAGAACGGCTACGAGCAGCGCAACATCAGTTGGGAGCAGGCACGGGCGCGTTTTAATGTGGCGCATGGGGTGAAGACCAAAACCCAGCTTGAGACGCTTATCGCGTTTTTTCGGGCACGCAAGGGACGTGCGTATGGGTTTCGTTTTAAGGATTGGACGGACTATCAGGCTACGGCACAGGTGCTGGGCACGGGCAATGGCGCCAACACGCAATTTCAGTTGGTGAAGCATTATACCAGTGGGGCTGCTACGGAAACGCGGATTATCACTAAGCCGGTGGCGGGAACAGTGCAGCTGTATAAGGATGGGGTGCTGCAAACCAGTGGCGTGACGATTGATACGGCGACGGGTGTGGTGACGTTTCTTGTGCCGCCTGCGACGGGGGTGGTGGTCTCGGCCAGTTTCGAGTTTGATGTGCCGGTGCGGTTCGACACGGATAAGTTGTCGGCGCGACTGGAATCGTATGGGATTCATTCGTGGCAGGATATTGCCCTTGTGGAAGTGAGGGTATAGCCATGCAGCAGCTATCGACGCAGCTTTCGGCGCATTTGGCGCAGGAGACGACGACGCTCGCCACCTGTTGGAGCATTACCCGCAGGGATGGTATGACGCTCTATTTTACCGAGCATGACAAAGATATTGTGGTGGATGGCCATGTGTATGGTGCGGCGAGCGGGATGAGCGCGAGCGCGGTGACATCGCAAGCGGGCTTGATGGTGGACAACCTTGAGTTCGAGGGAATGCTGAGCGCGGAGGCGATTGCGGAAGCGGATGTGTTGGCGGGGAAGTACGACCATGCCGAGATTTCGGTGTTTATGGTGGATTATACGTCGCCGGATACGGGGCGGTTGGATTTGAAGACGGGCTGGCTGGGCGAGGTGACCCTACGCGGCGGGCAATTTGTGGCGGAGATGCGGGGACTAACCTCGCGGCTTCAGCAGGTGATTGGGGAGGTGTATACGGCGAGCTGCCGCGCGCAGCTTGGGGATGGGCGTTGCAAGAAGAACCTTGCCGCATTTACGGTTTCGGGCACGGTGACCTCGGTGGAGGCGGCGCATGCGTTTAAGGATAGTAGTCGAACGGAACTGAGTAATTATTTTGCGTATGGTGTGGTGACGTTCACCAGCGGGGCGAATGCGGGCATTCATATGGAGATTCGGGATTTTAGTGCGGGGCGGTTTGGGCTGTTTCTGCCGATGCCTTACCCCATCGCGGTGGGGGATAGTTACACTGCGGTGGCGGGGTGCGACAAAAGCTTTCAGAACTGCGTTACGAAATTCAATAACGCGGTGAACTTTCGGGGCGAGCCACATGTTCCCGGTACGGATAAGCTGCTTGAGACATCGGCCACCCGCAGCACCTGATTTTGATTGCAACCAATGCAATTGTTGCGCATGATAAGGGCATGTGGATACTGCATTTTTTACAAGGCTTGTCGGCAGGGTTGCGGCTTCAGGAAAGCCCGCTTTACCGCTATCCCTATCGTAATGCGGAGGAAGCGGTGCGCGGCGATGCCAAGCGTATTTACGGCGACACGGAAACCTGTATGGAGCGTTTGTATGAATGATCGCGCAACGGGTAAGCCACCACGCAAGGCACCGGAAGGGTTGCCCGCGGCAGAGGTGCTGAAGGCCTATGAGGAAGTCAGCTCGGGTTCGGCGGCACGGATTATTGAAATGTTTGAGCGCGAGCAATCGCATCGCCACCAGTGGGAACAGCGGGCACTTCGGGTGCATCAGGTTTCGACATTGCTTGGCCAGCTGCTTGGCTTCTTGGTAGCGGTGGCGATTTTTGGCTCGGCTACTATTATCGGGTTGGCGGGCAATGCAAGCATTGCAGCGCTGATTTGGGTGTTCGGGATGGCGATTGTGACGATGGCAACCATTGTATGGTGGTATGCGAAGAGCCTTGGCCAGCGTCCGTTATTTGCACGCCCTGCCATGCGCGCCAGCTTTAGGCCAGATAAGTCTAACACGCCTGCAGAGTAATTCTGCCGCGCCTTTAAGCGTTTTCTTTTGATGTATGTGTATGAACCAGCGAGCTCATCTTGTCGCGTGCGCGCGGCAATTTATCGACGTGCGCTTTGCGCATCAGGGGCGGGGGGAAGATGGGCTTGATTGTTTGGGATTGCTGCTGGTGACGGCAGCGCGGACAGGACTGGTGTTTGAGGGAATGCCTGCGATGCAGCTGGAAGTGCCGACCTATGGGTTGCGGCCAGATATTGTGCAGCTTAAGAAACGCATGGATGAATTGTTGAAGCCGATTACGCGGGACGCATTGCAGCCTGCGGATGTGGTGCTGTTGAAAGTGAGTGGCTCGCCGCAGCATTTGGCGATGATTACCGATTACCCGATGCGTGGGGAGCTTGGGATGATTCATGCCTATGCACCTGCACGTAAGGTGGTGGAACATCGGTATGATCCGGCGTGGCGTGCGCAGACCTATGCGACGTATCGCTTGCCGCAGCTTACTTAGAACGAGAGACGTCCGCGCAGACCTATGAAGTTGCCGGAATCGCGCGTGCGCGAGGCAGTGAAGTTCATGCTGACATCTTTTTCGTCGTAGAGTGGTGCCTGCACGGCATAGCCACGACGGATGCGATTGACGCTGATTTCGTACGGTTCGGTTTTGTCGGCATAATGCACGTAGATGATGCCGACGGATTTATCGCGGCGCTGATCGGCGGAGAAGGTTTCGCGCTTGATGCTGTAGTCCAGCATGCTGCAGGCGGTGGAAATGGCAAGCAGCGCACTGAGCAGAGCGATGTAGCGGAATGCTGAGGCTGAGCAAGGGTTATCCATATTTATAAAATAACACGAATTAGTTAATTATTTATTAAGATTTTTTCTATCTTACTCATAAACATCAATAAATCAGGTTGCAGTGCAACATGGGGAGTTCGCGTATGGCGTCTATTGTTCTCGCATCGGTTGGGCAGGCGGTTGGCGCTGCGACGGGGGTGCCGTTTGCAGGCCAGCTTGGAGGGCTGATTGGCAGCAGCCTTGGTGGCAGCCGTGGGCGCAGCAAAACCCATTATGAAGGTGCACGGCTAGAGCAATTGGCGGTGCAAACATCGACCTATGGGCGCATGATTCCGATTGTGTTTGGAACGGTGCGTATTTCAGGGAACGTGATTTGGGCACGGCCGATTCGGGAACTGGAGACGACCACGCGGGTGAGCAGTGGCGGCGGCAAAGGCGGTGGCGGGAAGCGCCAAAGCAGCAGCACTAGCACCACGTATAGCTATTACTCCACCTTAGCGATTGCGATTTGCGAAGGGGAAGTGACGCGGGTGGATCGTGTGTGGGCGGATTCCAAGCTGCTGGATTTAAGCAAAGGCACGTATCGGATTTATAATGGTACGGAAACGCAGATGCCGGATGCGTTGATAGAAAGTTATCACGGCGTGGGCGCGACGCCTGCATATCGCGGGATGGCCTATGTGGTGATTGAAGATTTTCCGTTGGCGGATTACGGCAACCGCATTCCCAACTTCACGTTTGAGGTGACGCGGCGCATATCGCAAAAGGATGCCGATGATCAGCCGGTGGAGTCGCTTGTTACATCTGTGATGCTGATTCCCGGATCGGGTGAGTTTGTGTACGACACGCAAACGCAATATAAGATTGGCGGCACCACGGCGAGCGGAAGCTTGGTGCAAAGCGGATTCCAGACGGTGCTGAACCAGCATACGGCGGAAGGAAAAGCCAATGTGGATGTGGCGCTTGACCAATTGCAACAGACCTTCCCGAATCTAGAGTGGGTGGGCGTGGTGGTGAATTGGTTTGGCACCAGCATGGATATTGCCAGCTGTGAAATCTGGCCGTCGGTCGAGTATCAGGCCAATGTAGCGACGACACCGGATGATTGGCAAGTGGCAGGACTGACGCGTGCAACGGCGCGACAGATTGGCTCGGATGGCGGGAAGCTGCGTTATGGCGGAACACCAGACGACGGAAGCATTGTGCGGCTGTTGACGGGGCTGCGTAACCGCGGGCTGAAGATTTTCTTTTATCCGCAGATGCTGATGGATATTTCGGGTAAGCCATGGCGCGGCAACCTGACGGGCAGTGCATCGCAGGTGAATACTTTCTTTACGAAGACGCGCGGCTATAACGCGTTCATCCAGCATTATGCGACGCTGGTGGCGGGGAAAGTGGACGCATTTGCGATTGGCACCGAAATGCGCGACCTGACCAAGATTACTAGCAGTGCAGGAGTGTTCCCTGCCGTAAGCAAGCTGATGACGCTGGCGACTTCGGTGAAGGCAACGCTTGGCGCTTCGGTGAAGGTGACCTATGCAGCGGACTGGTCGGAATACCACCATACGGATGATGGCTGGTATCACCTTGATCCGCTATGGGCATCCGCATCGATTGATATGGTGGGAATTGATGCCTATTTCCCGCTGAGCAATGCCGTGCAGACTTCCTACGATGTGGATGGGTTGCGGGCAGGTTGGACATCGGGCGAAGGCTATGACTGGTATTATACCGACGTGGCGCGCACGACGCAGGCTTCCTTGGCGCCGGCTTATGCATGGAAGAACATCGCATGGTGGTGGGAAAATACGCATGTGAATCCGGATCTCTCGACGACCGCATGGGTGCCGGAAAGTAAGCCGATTTGGTTCACGGAATATGGCTTTGCTAGTGTGGATGGCTGTGCGAATGAGCCGAATGTGTTTGTGGATAGTTCTACCGCAGCTAGCGCGTATCCAAGGTTTTCGCGCGGGCGTGTTGATTTCATGGCACAGCGTGCGGCGATTACGGCAACCGAAGCCGAATGGGCAGGAAGCGCCATGGTGGCCAATAAATTCTTATGGACGTGGGACGCGCGGCCATATCCCTATTGGCCGGATTTGCTGAGTGTTTGGGCGGATGGTGCGAACTGGGTGACAGGGCATTGGGTGCAGGGAAAGCTTGGTGCAAGCCATGTGGCGGGTGCAGTGGAAGAGCTTATGTTGCGTGCGGGCATTGGCGATGCCCAGCTGAACACGGTTGGGGTTCAGGCGATTTTAGATGGGTTTGTGCTTCACGAACGGGTGACCGCACGCGCTGCGCTGGAACAATTGATGCAGGCTTATTTCTTTACCGTGAAGGAGAGCGGTGCGCAGTTAGTTTTGTTGCCACGCGATGCAGCAGTGGATGCAGTGGCGGATGTAACGCAATGTGTGCCCCGTACGATGGGTGAGCAAGAGGTTGCCTATGTGTTGGAGCGCAAAGAGGACTTAGTGCTTCCACAGCGACTGGAGGTGCAATTCCTGAACCGGCTCCAGCGCTATGAAACCAACGTGCAGAGTGCCAGCCGTGCGGCGCAAGAAGCAACGGATACGGTAACACTGCGCTTCAGTCTGGTGCTATCGGAAGCCCATGCGCGTGCAATTTCGGAGACGGTGCTGGGGGATCGTTGGGCGGAACGCAGCAGTATCAGTTTGCAACTACCCATCGCCTACGCAGCGTTGGAAGCAGGTGATTTGTTGCAGCTCAACGACGGGGCGCTTACGCACCGCATTCGCATCACCAAGGTGCAGATTGGTAAACCCGGCTTGGTTCGATTGTCAGGGGTGGTTGATGCGGCGGATGTGGCAGACCGCTATGTGCCGCCCGTGATTGGTAGCGATGGGGCATTGGTTCTGCCAAGCCCTGCAACGCGCCTTGAAGTGTTGGATATTCCCGCATTGCCGACGGATGGACAAGATGCGCTTACGGTTCGGTTTGCGGCGTGCGGCGTTTCTGAAGGCTGGACGGGTGCCACGGTGACGCAATTGTTTAGTAACGGGAACGATCAGGTGTTGGTGGATATTTCCTCTCCTGCGACGATTGGTACGGCGGTGACCGTGCTTGCTGCGGCGGAAGCGCAGCGTATTGATCGTATCCATAGTGTGGATGTAGCGTTGATGGGAGGAGCTGAGCTGAATAGCACTACGGAAGCGGCGATGCTGAACGGCAGCAACGTGGCAGTGCTGGGTGCTGAAGTGATTCAATTCCAAACGGCGACATTGATTAGCGAGGGTGTATATCGTCTCAGCAATTTGCTGCGCGGGCGCTTGGGGACGGAGGCGGCGATCTCTTCCCATAATGTAGGTGAGCGGTTTGTGTTGATGAATGAAGCGGTGGTGCCAGTGGTGGTGCCTGCCGCCAATAATGGCCAGACATGGACATTGCAGGCCACCACCTTCGGTGAAACGTTGGGGCAGGGTGCCATTTCAGAAGTGGTGATTCAGGCTAATAGCTTGAAGCCTTATTTCCCTGTGCATCTCTCGGCCACATGCGATGGAGCGGGGGATGTAACCCTGCGCTGGGTGCGACGTACGCGGATTGATGGCGGATTGCGCGATTATGTGGATGTGCCGCTGCGCGAAGCTGCGGAGCAATATGAAGTGACGGTGTATGATGGAACGGTGGTAAAGCGGAGTTGGCGCGTTGCGACTACTAACTTACTTTATACCGCAGCGGAACAGCTAGCAGATTTTGGAACTTCCCCTACGTCGCTTCACGTGACGGTGGCACAAATTTCTGCGCTGGTGGGGCTTGGGAATATTGCCGAGGAGACGCTAACCGTGCTGTGATTAGTGCTGGAGCAATTTTGTTTTTGCGGCGAGATATTCTGCTTCGGAAAGATGCCCATCCGCCTTGAGTTTGGCGAGTCGTTCCAGTTCATCAATCATGCCTGATTTTGGTGCGTGGCTGGCGCCGCCCATGGCGTTGGTGGTAGCGCGCGCCATGTCGTAGGCCATGGTGCGCTTATAGTGATCCATGGCGTCCTGAACGGTGCGGACAAAGGGGGCGATGCTGGATTTTAGAACCATGCCGATGGACATGGAGGAGCCTGCATCCACCACACGGATGGAGCCGAACACGAGGCCAACATCCGACTCGATGGTTTGTAGGCGGTCGAGATTGATTTGCACCTGACGCACGCCGAAGAACATACCGCAATCGACAAATAAAATTCGGCGGTCGGTGCAGGCTGCAAGCCAAGTGCGATTTTGCATAAAGCCTGAGGTGATGGCGAGAATGTTCTCTCCTTCGCTGAGGACTTTTGGCAGGTAATCGATCTCTTTTTTTGTATAGAAAATATAGGCTTTGGGGAGCGCTTTAACTTGCTTCCAGACGTCTTCTTTCGTGGGCATCTCTGTCTCCGCCATGCTGCTTTCAAATAGTTAGGTGCGGGTGAACCGTACCAGTTTCTTATCCAATTCACCATCATTTTTGAGGAATCTATGACCACGACAACAACCTATGGCATTACCTTGCTAGAAGCATCGCAAGCGCAAAAGGAAGTAACGATTAATGAGGCGTTTGCCTTGATTGATACGGTGCTGAAGGGTGTGGTGCTGGACAAGGATTTATCGACGCCACCTGCGATGCCTGCGACGGGGGATGCTTATATCGTTGCGGCTAGTGCAACGGGCGCATGGGCTGGTAAAGAGGCTGCCATTGCTTATTACGATCAGGTGTGGCGATTCATCACGCCGCCAGAGCATATGCGCATTTGGGTGGCGGATGAAGAACATATCTACGCGTTTGATGGCACGGCGTGGCAGATTTCCAACCCTTCGATTACAAGCATTTCCGGCAACGCGGCGACCGCAACGGCACTGCAAACACCACGCACGATTAACGGCGTGGCGTTTGATGGCACGGCGAATATTGCAATTAGTAATATCTCAGGCAATGCGGCAACGGCCACAGCGTTACAAACGCCTCGCACAATCAATGGCATTGCGTTTGACGGAACAGCGAATATTGCAATTAACAATATCTCGGGCAATGCAGGAACGGCGACAGCGCTGCAGACACCGCGCACCATTAACGGTGTGGCATTTGACGGAACGGCGAATATCTCCATTTCAGCAGCGGCAGACGCCTCGACGCTGACGGGCACTGCACTTGCTGCGGGTGTCACTGGCTCGTCGCTGACCAGTGTGGGAACACTAGCCACGGGGGTGTGGAATGCCACACCCATTGCAGCGCCTTATGGCGGTGTTCCAACAGGTGGTGCCACCAACCAAGTGTTAGCGAAGAATAGTGCCACAAACTACGATTATGCATGGGTTACACCATCGTCCGGAGGCGGTTCAGTTGCGGGAGCGGATACGCAGATTCAGTTTAACGATGGCGGCGTCATGGGGGCAGAGGCTGATCTCACGTGGAATAAAGCTACCAATACGCTGGGCTTGGTTGGAACAGATACGGGGCTGACGTTGGCTGCAATTACGACGGAACCGTCCACGCCGCCTGCATCGACATTGCGCCTTTATGCCAAATCCATTGCGGGGAAGGTTACGCTGAAAGCAAAAGGTCCCAGTGGTCTAGATTACCCATACCAAACAGCATTCTGGCAGAATAATATTGCTATGTGGACGCCAACTAACGTGACAGCAGGTGTTTGGCTTGGGACAGTGGGGGCAGGAGCGGGTACTTATACAACAGCACTGCCGACAACGACAAACGTCTATACCTCGATGAAGCGTGGGCGTTGGGCAAATATTGCCACAACCTCTAACCAAGTGCTGGGCCAGCGAAATACCGAAGCAATGTATTTCATTGGTAACAATGTGGGGCAGGGAGGCTTTTTCTTTTATGCACGGTTAGGCTTTGATATGTGGACCAATGGTGGGCGTTTCTTTGCGGGCTTTGCAACGGCAACAACTGTAATCTCGGCGGATCCATCGAGCTTAAATAACACGGTGGGCTTCTGTGTTGACCTTTCTGATAACGGGGCCATTTCATTTTTGACCCGCAGCACGACGGCGACGAAACAGAGCACGGGCCTTACGATTAGCTCTAACAAAGGGTATGATTGTTTTATTTTCTGTAAGCCGAATGACAATACGATTGGGTATCGGATTGTCGAACTAAATAGCGGGGCAGAATACAGTAACACAACGACCGCGACGACGCCTGCTGTGAACACGATGCTGACGGCTAATGTGTTGGCCAGCAACGCTGTATTAACGGGAGCGACTGCCATTCAGCTTGGTCTGAATAGAATCTATGTTGAGACGGATTACTAATGGGGGCGGTTATGCCGGAATATGAAACCGCTAATGCTATTAAGATTGCCGTGCTGCAGGAGCAAATTGTGGGTCTGCGTGAGCAACAGAAGGCACATAACGACACCACCCAGCGGCGTTTTAATGGGCTGGAAAGCAAGATCGATGAGCTGACGGCGATTATGAATCGTGGGCGTGGTGCGTATGCGGCGTCCATGGCGCTGGCGGCGGGTATTGGGGCGGTGATTATTCAGTTCGTGAATATCGTCACGTCGTATTTCCATAAATAGAGGGTGTTATGATTGCGTTAGTGAGTGCGTTGCTCGGCTTTGTGTCGAGCGCGGTACCGGATGTGTTTAAACTGTTTCGTGATAGCAAAGACCGCGCGCATGAGATTGCGTTGCTCAAGCTGCAAATGGAGTATGACCGCGAGAAGCTTGCAGCTTCAGGCTTAGAAAATAATGCCGCGCGTAGTGAGCGGCTGCAGGCGTGTGACATGCAGACGAGCATTGCAGAACAAGCGGCGCTGAATGAGCGGCTGAAGGATAATCTCACGGGAATTTATTGGGTGGATGCGCTGGCAGGTTCTGTGCGACCAGTGATTACCTATGCGTTTTTTGGGCTCTATTTCTTGGTCAAATGCGCGCAGTTCCATTTGCTGATTGAGCCAGCTTTTCCGTGGCAGAATACACTAACGGCGGCACAGGCCATGGTGTCGCTTTGGACGGAGGAAGATATTGCGATTTTCTCCGCCGTGATTGCGTTCTGGTTTGGCCAGCGCGCCATGGGAAAAACGAAACGGGCGGCATAGCATGCAGCTTTCGGACACAGGGCTCGCGCTGATTCAGCGGTTCGAGGGATTCTCATCGCGCGTTTATTTGGATGCGGCAGGACTACCGACGATTGGCTATGGCCATTTGATAACGCGTGGCGAGGATTTCTCTGATGGGATTGATATGGCGCAAGCACTGGCGCTGTTGCGAGCCGATGTGCGGCATGCAGAGCGGGCGGTGCTACGGTTTGTTTCCGCGCCACTTGCGCAGTCGCAGTTCGATGCGTTGGCTAGTTTTACGTTTAATTTAGGTGCTGGCGTGCTTCAGCGTTCAACGCTGCGGCGGGTGCTGAACCGCGGCGATTATGAGGCCGTGCCTGCACAGCTCATGCGCTATGTGTGGGCTGGGGGAAAGCGCTTGCGCGGGCTGGTACTGCGCCGTGCGGCAGAGGCGGCGCTGTTTCAGTCGGCGTAGCCAAATTCGCGGGCGAAGCGTGCCGCATTAGCAGCAGAAAGCCGCACACGGTAATGTGCTTTTAGTTCGTCCATGCGGTCGTCGCGGTGGTCGATCACTTGGCCGTTCGCATAGAGCCATGCAATGGCGCGGCCATCTTTTTGTGGCAGAATATACTCATAGGTGCCGAGCAGTTTGCTCGACAAATTATCATCGATCAGGCGGAGCAATTCCTCGCACCCATCGCCTGTTAATGCGGATAGGGGGATTGCCCCCGAAGGTGGCATATAATGCTCGCCGTGATGGTCGGCCTCCCATTGGTCGATTTTATTATGCACGGGAATCAAATGTTCCAGCGTGCGCTCTTTCCCGAACAAACTTTTGAGCACGCCCATCACGTCGTCGTTCTGCGCCGTGCTATCCTCATGGGCGATATCGCGTACATGCAGCAGAATATCAGCTTCCAGTACTTCCTCCAGCGTCGCGCGGAAGGCGGCGACCAGCTCCGTTGGAAGGTTGGAGATGAATCCCACCGTGTCGGACATTAGCACCGACAGGCCAGAAGGCAGCTTCACTTCGCGAATGGTAGGGTCGAGCGTGGCGAAGAGCTGATCCTGCGCCACCACAGAGGCGTTGGTGAGGCGGTTGAATAGCGTCGATTTCCCTGCGTTCGTATATCCCACCAGTGCAATGAGCGGATAGGGGACATCCCGCCGCGTGGCGCGGTGGAGGTTGCGGGTGCGCACCACATTTTCCAACTGGCGTTTAATTTTTAGGATGCGGTCGCCAATCATACGTCGGTCTAATTCAATTTGTGATTCGCCGGGACCGCCGAGGAATCCGAAGCCGCCGCGTTGGCGTTCAAGGTGCGTCCAGCTGCGCACGAGGCGGGATTTCTGGTAGGTGAGCGAGGCAAGCTCCACTTGCAGTTTGCCCTCCGCCGTGCGCGCGCGAGCGCCGAAGATTTCGAGAATCAGCGCGGTGCGATCGATCACCTTGCAGCCAAAGGCGGTTTCGAGGTTGCGTTGCTGCACAGGAGTCAGCGCACAATCCAGAATCACGAGGCCGATTTCATTTTCCTCAATCAATTCCGCGAAGCCCGCCACCCTGCCTTTGCCGATATAGGTCGCGGGCGTGACCTTCTGAAGGCGCACGATTTCCGCATGCGTTACGTTAAGCCGAATCGCATGGGCGAGGCCAACCGCTTCCTCGAGCGAAGCGTGCAGCGACCGTTCAGGACGCTCTTTGCCCGTGAGGGTGGGATGAATAACGAGGGTGTTGGTCAAGCGTTACGCGCTTGGGGTTTCAGCGGCCGCCGCATCCCCTTCGTCCTCGCCTTTATACAGGCTGATATTCGTGCTTGGGACGATGGTAGCGATGGCATGCTTATACACCAGTTGAACCTGAGGGCTGCGGCGCAGCACGACGCAGAAATTGTCGAAGCCGCTGATATTGCCCTGAAGTTTCACGCCGCTGGTGAGAAACACGGTGACTGGCACCTTTTCCTTGCGCAGGGTGTTCAGGAAAACATCTTGAATGTTCTGGGTTTTTTCGCTTGCCATGGTTGCCTCTTACTGGGGTTTTTGGTCGTTGTTATGGGATGCCGTTTCACGAAATCCTGAGTCTTTTTAGAGGGCTAAGGGGGGCAATGCAAGCCAATAAGTTGCTCAGCAACACCTCAAATCTTCACGAAACCGTCACACAAATTTACCTTTATTAACGCTATACTGGATTCATATCGAGTGGCTTAGCAGCACTTGATGGTGACTGAATTGAATTCTCTGTGCGAGAATCACTTGGGGTGCTGACGCAAGTCAGCACCTCATTTTTTGTCCACTGCGTGGACGGGCATGAGTGGGAGAGACAGATGACGGTGACGCAAGATCAGTTGAATAAAGCATCGGCCAATCTGTTTGAGGTGTTGAAGCAAGTTGCGCCTACATTAAAACCACAAGATATTCAGCTATCTTCTGTGCTGCCTGCGCCTGATGTTGAGGCGCGGAACAGTTGGCGGCTTCAGGCTGCGGCGGTGGATGAAGGATTGCTGAATTCGGCTCAGAAGCTTTGGAGGCATACCAATCATTACACCCCAACGGTTCAAATCGATTTGAGCGCAGCCACGTGTCTACATCCGCATCTTGAGGAAATTGCTGCGGGGTTAAGGACGCATATGGGCGTCGTGGTGAGCTATAATCCATCCGAGCATAGTCTGCACTTTCATGCCTCCATCGAAAAACTGTCCGAGATGGAACGCTGGCGCAAGAGTGATTTGGCGAAAGACTTCTCGGCGCTGGATTCGTCCGTTAAGCGTTAAGCTGCGTCAGCTTCGGCGGCTAATTTTACCTTACAGTCTTGTGCCCTGATGTCCCAAAGAATGTTACGAATGTTACCGGCACCCATTAAGTCATACTCGGCGCCATCAAGGATATCGAGAGCAATTTCTCCTGGGGATGCGACGAGTGAGTCGACGGGATATTTAATCGATTTGTTTGCTTCGGATTTTGCGCGGCGAACCTGCTCTAATACGCCTGTAAGTATTTTGCCTGCGCTGATTGCCTGATCATCGGTAAGGTAGTCTTTTGTATCTGGCCACATGCCACGGGCGTGGAGGGAGCCGGTTTTGGCGTATTCGTTGGCGAAGATGCTGCTGAAGAGTTCTTCCGTCACGTGTGGGGTGAAGGGGGCGTAGAGTTTTAGGATGCCGTCGAGGCAGTAGTAGAGCGCGCGCACGGCAGATTGTTGTGCGGCGGAACTGGCGGAGCCATCCTCGTTGTAGACGCGCTTTTTAATCAGCTCGAGATAGTTGTCGCAGAAGTCCGCCCAGAAGAAGCTGTTGGTGGCATCCAGCGCGTCGGCATATTCGTAGCGCTGGAAGGCTTCGGTCGCGGCCGCAACGGTTTGGCCGAGGCGGGAGAGAATCCAGCGGTCGATGGTTTCTGAAATCACGCCCGATTCCATGTCCGACTTCGCGGTGGTGGGGGCGGCTTCCAGTTTGTTCAAATGAATCGCGGCGAATTGGGTGGCATTCCACAACTTGCCCACCAGCTTCTTACCGATTTTCAGCAGGTCGGGCGAGAAGGCGGTGTCCGTGCCAAGGCGCGAGGTGGCGGCCCAGTAACGCACCGCGTCCGTGCCCCGTTCTTCGATGAGGGCGGTGGGCGTAACCACGTTGCCTTTGGACTTGCTCATCTTGGATTTATCCTCAGCCAGACACCATCCGGATATCATCAGATTTTTCCAAGGAATACAGTTGCTATGTAGGTGCGATTTAACCAACGTATAGAAAGCCCATGTGCGGATAATCTCATGCGCCTGCGGCCGCAAATCGGCGGGGTAGAGCTTCGCGAAGCGGTTTTTATCCGCAGCAGTTTCGGCATTAATCCCATGCGCCGAAAGTTGTGGCGAGATGGACGAGGTTGCCCATGTGTCCATGACGTCGGCATCTGCAATTACTTCCTCACGGCTATACCCTTTAGGTAGGTCGACCAGAGGGTTTACAGGAAGTTGGTCGGCGGTGGCGTAGATAGCTTTTCCAAGCTCGCCCGCGCGTTGTGAGTACCATACCGGAAACGGCACGCCGAAATAGCGTTGGCGGCTGATGCACCAGTCTTGGTTCAGGCCGTCGATCCATTGCTCGATGCGCAGGCGCATCCATTCGGGGTTCCACGCGCATTCGCGGGCTTTTTCAAGCAGGGCGTCTTTTTTATCCGTCACCTTCACGAACCATTGGTGGGTGGGCAGAATCTCCAGCGGTGCGCCGCTGCGTTCCGCGCATTTCACCGCGTGGGTGATGGCGGTTTGCTTGGCCAGCACGCCCGCTTCTTTAAGCAGCTCCAGCACAATTTGGCGTGCGCCTTTGTGTTTGGGGTCGGTGTTGGAAATCTTTTTGCCGTTCAGCACCTCTGCCAGTTCAGGCGCCCACATAAATCCTTGCGGATAGCGGCCTTCGGCCAGCGCGAGGGAGAGGTCGATCTTCCCGAATTTGTTGATGACCATGCGCGTCGGCAGCTGGTGTTTTTGCCATTTCAGAATGTCGGCATCATCCCCGAAGGTACAGCACATCATCAGGCCCGTGCCTTTTTCGGGGTCCACCGTGACATCCGTCAGGATGGGAACGGGGAAGCCGAACAGCGGCACCTCGGCGTTTTTGCCGTGCAGGTGCGTGTAGCGCGCATCTTCAGGGTGGCAGAACAGGGCGACGCAGGCAGGAAGCAGCTCTGGCCGCGTGGTCATAATCGTTAGCGGTTCGCCCTCGGCCGTGAAGATAATGTCGTTTGCGAAGCTTGGGAGTTCTTTATCCTCAATCTCCGCGCTGGCGATGGCGGTTTGGTCCACAGGGTCCCAATAGAACGGGCGCTGCGCGCGGTAGCAATGGCCTTTGTTCACAAGGTCGAGGAACGACAGTTGCGACAGGCGGCGCGAATCATCTGAAATCGTGTGGTATTCTTGATCCCAATCCACGCTGAGGGCGATGGAGGTGAAGAGGTTGCGGAACTCGGCGCGGGCTTCTTCGCTGACGCTCAAACATTCGGCGATGAACGCTTCGCGGCTCATATCCACGGCGCGAATTTTCTTGGTTTTCTCGACGAGGCGCTCGGTGGGCAGGCCGTTATCGTCGAACCCCATGGGGTAGAACACGTTCTTGCCGTGCATGCGCTGGAAGCGGGCGATGAAATCCGCTTGCGTGTAGCTGAACACATGGCCCATATGCAGCGTGCCCGATACGGTGGGCGGCGGCGTATCGATCACGTACGAGTTCTCGCGGGATTCGTTTGCATCCCATGCATATGTTTTCTGCTCACGCCACGCGTGTTGCCATTTTTTTTCGGTCGCTGCCTGATCATATTGGGTGGGCAGGGGATTCATTTTGTGTGTGTATGTCATAGGTCTGCGTGTTTAAACGCTGCCATGCTGCGGTGCAATGGTTTTTTAGGTGCCAAGCAGCGCCGAATAAATCTCCACCGGCGAGGTGCCTTCGCGTGTTTTAAGGTTGGGGTTCGCGCCGTAGCGCAATAGCAGCTGCGCCATGGGGAGGTTTTTCTCCAGCGCAGCAATCATCAGCGGGCTCACCCATGTATCGGGAATCAGGGCGTTTGCTTTTGCGCCGTTCTCCAGCAGCAATTCCGCCAGTTCCATCGAATCGTTGATGACGCAGTGGTGAAGTGCGGTAATGCCTTCATGGTCCAGCGCGTCCAGCGGGCAGGCTTTTAGCAGCAACGCTTCCGCCAATTCCAGCACCGTGGGTAAATGGGCGGGCTCAATCGGTTCTAAGCATAGTGCGTGCAGGGGGGTGAAGCCATAGGCATCCATCACGGCGGTGGAATCCATCGCGCGGATGAGCACGGCGGCGGCTTCCCAATGTTTGCGGCGCAGGGCGCAATGCAGCGCGCTACCCTTTGGCAATCCACATAAAAGAGCCGGAGCCGCACCGCGTGCGAGTAACCATTTAATGGTCGCGATGCGGCTCAGGCGAGTGGCCTCCATCAAGGCAGTGGTATGACGGAGGGGATGTAGAATATCGATGGGCACGCCGTGGGTGTGCAGGTCGTCCAGCAGCGCCATATCCGCGGAGTTGATGGCGAAGAACCATGCATAGATACGGGTAAGGGCGGGGGCAGGTGCGGTAACGCTCGGCGGGTTAGTGGCCGATAATGCGGCGTCTTGCGATGGGATTCCCGCCATACGTACCTCCGGTTGTTTTTATTCGGTCATATACACAACCATAGGTATAGTTGTGGGGGCGGACAAATACAACCGAAAAATCAATTATATTAAAATATGCAACCTATGCGTGTGATTTTGGTGCCATGGTGGGGCGTAGGGGAAGGAGTGAACCGAGGCTGGGTTTGGGGATATCCATCCGAAATAGGCGGTGCCGGATGATACTGCTTGCTTTCGCGCGGCTCTGTTGTATGCGGAAGGCGGATGCGCATGTGGCGAAATTGGCAGACGCACCAGATTTAGGTTCTGGCGCCGCGAGGCGTGGGGGTTCAAGTCCCTCCATGCGCACCAACCTATCGCCTTTGCGCGATAGGTCGTCGCTTTAAGCGCTGCGCGGCGGCTCGGGATGGAGCCTTGCGCGAAGTATATATTAAGCCATGAAAGGGCTCCCGATGACTGATTCCGATTTTCCAGAAGTAAAAGATAGCAACGGCACCTTGTTGAAAGATGGCGATTCGGTGACCCTGATTAAAGACCTGAAGGTGAAGGGCGCGAACGTGACGCTGAAGCGCGGCACGATGATTAAGAATATCCGCCTGACCTTCAACGAAGACGAAATCGAGTGCAACGCAGAGAAGGTAAAAGGCCTCGTGCTGCGCACAGAATTTTTGAAAAAGGCATAACCCGTTAGCGGCTCAGGCCTTCTTTTAGCTGCTCTAATTTCTGCGAGAGAGAGTTGATAGCTTTGGTTGCATATGGCAATGGCAGCTTGGTGACGTTTTGCATGATTTCATCGAAGCGACGATCAAGGTCGTTGACTATGGATTTATCACGGTAGGTGACATAGTCTTTTATCACTTCTCGCAAGGCTTGCGTTTCTTTGCTCTCAGGTTCTTCCAGCCATTGCCCGATTTGTTTCATCCATGGTGCATTCTGAGGTTTTCCGCTAATCTGGGTGTGCTCATCCTCGTTCTCGCGCAGCATTTCGGTTATGTGGCGGTCGCGGTATTTGTCGTAGGCGCGGCCCAGTCCTTTTTCGTTCACGTTCTTTATAATTTCGGCGTAGCCTTCGTCTAAATACCGTTTTCCAGAGGCTGCTTCTGGGTGGTATTCTGTTTCTTTCGGGTGTAAAATATACCATTCTTCAGCCCCACGGACACGATCTGCAGTGCATAGCTTTTTCGCGGCATTTGCAAAACCGGCGAGGAATCCCTTGGTGGAGAGAAAGTTGATGTTGCCAAGGGTGGCGGCGTTCTTTTGGTCGAACTGTTCAGGCGTGGAGCTGCTTGGGTTGAAGCATGGTTCGGCTTCTTTGGTGTGCCATTGGTGGTAGGGTTCGGAGCCTTTCGCGGAGCTTAGCCGCTGGATGATGCGGCCACGCACATCCTGCCCTTCGAACAGGACAAATATCTTTTCTTCTTTCCCATGCGTGTGCTGAATTTCCTTAATCGCGTCCGCTACGGCCAGTTCCCCACGGTCGTGTTTGCCGGAGCTAACGATGCCATGTTCACCAAACAGGCTGTTATCTTTCACTGCCTTGCGCAATTGGGAGTGCGGCGACATGAGTCGGATTCGTAACTCTTCCATCGAGGGCGGCCATACCGCATCTTTGGCGCGTTTATAATCAGGGTTGTAGCGCATGAGTTTTGTAAGCCGCCCTAGATATTCGTCGCCACATGGGGTTCGGACAATCGTGGCGTGTTCTGTCGCGACGAGCTCGTTCAGCAGCGCAACACGTTCCGCCCCATAGGAAAACCCGTAGGGAATATTCGTTTCTTTGAACCGTGGTGTATCCGCGCCGAATAGCGACGTCGTTGGTTGAAAATCCGAGGCATAAAGGGGAATCACTGCCCCGCAGAACTCCGCCGCCACCATGTCTGGCACGACGAGATGGATGAGGCCTTTTTTAGCGCAATCCAGCAATAGCTTGGCGTGGGCGTAGCCGGGTTGATAGAACTCCCCACCCAGCAACAGGCTGAGTAGCGTACCGGTATCGACAATAACCCATGGTTTTTGCTCGCTCATGCGGCGAACTATAGTGAAAAAATCCATGCGCGGTGTGAAGCTTTTGTGACAATGCAAGGGCTTGTCTCGGCGGCATTAACTTGCTACACCGCCTAAAGAATCAACGCGAAAAGGATGAAGTGATGCGCACCAAAACGACGTTAGCGGCGGCAGAGGCCGCGAAAATGATTGCGGCGGCCAAGGCGGAAGCGGCAAAGAATAACTGGCTGGTTTCCATTGCCGTGGTGGATGATGCAGGCATGCTGATTCATTTGGAACGAATGGACGGGGCAGGGGCGCAAAGCCCAGAGGTTGCTACGCTGAAAGCGCGCACCTCCGCACTCAGTGGCGCCCCCACTAAGGCGTTGGAAGATGTGGTGAAAGACCGTCCCGCTGTGGCGCTGTTTCCGGGGCGATTGCCCGTACAAGGTGGCGTGCCAGTGCTGGTGGATGGCCAGTGTGTGGGCGGCATCGGCGTTTCCGGTGTGAAGTCGCATGAGGACGAAGTCGTCGCCATCGCAGGGCGTGCGGCCGTTATCTAAATCGCAAAAAGCACTTGCTGGTTTCAAAACGCTGTGCCAATAAGCCTGCGAGCCAAATTTCACGTTTTTCATGTTAGAGATAGAGAGTAGTATGCAAATCACCGTTAAAGAACAAAAAGGCCTCGAGCATAGCTTCAACATTGTTGTTCCCGCTGCGGACATTGAAACGCAGATGGAAAGCGAGCTGCAAGCGCTCGGCCAGAAGGTAAAAATCCAAGGTTTCCGCCCAGGTAAGGTGCCAATGCAGGTGCTGAAAACCCGCTACGGCAAAGAAGTGATGGGCGATGTGCTGGAAGCCAGCGTGAACAAGGCGACCAAAGAACTCATCGAGCAGAAAAACCTGCGCCCTGCGCTGCGCCCCGACATCAGCATCGTCAGCTTCGACGAAGGCAAAGACCTCTCCTTCGACGTGACGATGGAAGTGATGCCAGAAATTCCTGCCATCGATTTCGACAAAGTGACGGTCGATGAATATCTCTACGAAATTCCGGATGCAGAGCTGAACGACAGCCTCGCGCGCCTTGCGAAATCGCGTGCACACACCCACACCCACGACGGTGCGGCAGAGATTGGCCACGCGGTGAAAATCGACTTTGTCGGTAAAATCGACGGCGTTGCGTTCGATGGCGGCACCGCTTCGGGCTTCACGCTGGAGCTTGGTTCCAACCAGTTCATCGAGGGCTTCGAGCAGCAGCTAGTTGGCGCGAAAGCGGGCGACAGCCGTTCGGTTTCCGTGAAATTCCCTGAGAACTACCACAATGCTGGCCTTGCTGGCACCCCAGCGGTGTTCGATGTGACCGTGCATGAAGTACTGCGCTACCACGCGCCCGAGATTGACGATGCATTCGCGGCCACCCTTGGGTTCAAAGATCTCGAGAACCTGAAAGGTGCCATCCGTCAGCAGATCGATTTCGATTATAAAGGCCGTGCACGCACCAAAGCGAAGAAACAGTTGTTCGACGCGCTGGATAGCGTGGTGAAGCTCACTGTTCCTGCAAAAATGCTGGCGTTTGAAACCGATTCTATCCTGAAGCAAGTGATGGAAGCGAAAAAAGCGGGCGACGCGGAACTGAAAGACAAATCCGACGAGGAGCTGAAAACCGAATACAGCGCGATTGCGGAACGCCGCGTGCGTTTGGGCTTGGTGCTTTCCGAAGTGGCGCGCGTGAACAACTTGCAAATCACCCGCGAAGAACTTTCCGCCGCGGTGATGAGCCAAGCGCGCAACTACCCAGGGCAGGAAGATAAGATCTTCGAATTCTACCGCAAAAACCCACGTGAAGTGGAAGAGCTACGCGGGCCAATCCTCGAAGAGAAAGCTGTGGATTTCATCCTGAGCAAAGCCAAGCGTGCGCCGAAGAACGTCACCATCGAAGAACTGATGCGCGACGAAGACGAGGCAGATGCCAAGCCAGCAAAGAAGGCAAAGAAATAAGCCGCTAGGTTTAGAATCTACCCGCTATCGGTTGTTTGACAAACCCTTTGTTGTCGAAGAATGTTTTCTTTTCTTGGGCATCAAGGGTGTTCATCGCCTGCTGCGTTAGCTCTTTTGTCTTTTGCGCCAACGTCTTCAAGCTATCCTTAGTAGCAGGATGCGCAGTCGAGACGTGCAAAGAATATTTTTCTGGCTCCACTGGTTGTGGCTTTTCTGGCGTTGCTTTTGTTGGCTCTTCAACTGTTTGGGTGACTTCGAAGCCGATGTCTTTCAGCTGAGCAGTAAGCGCCTCAAACCCCTCGCGCATCGCATTGTCGTTCAGCGTCAGGGTGAGGTTGTCTTCGCGAACAGAGGGTGTAATCGCAAGCTGTGTCCCGCCGATGCGTGAACGCACCAATTGGGTGCCGCTGGCATAAATATATTCTTTGATCGCGCTATAGATGGCATCCGCAGACGGCGCAGGCTCCTCGATGGCGTTATGCACCATTGTGGAAGCGGCCTTTTTATCGGCTTCCTGCTTCAGCGCGGTCAGTTTTTCTGCGTCTTTTTTGGGGTCGAACGTGCAGATAAGTTTTGCTTGCAGGCCGCTTTGGTTGAATTTTGCATCAAACCCCAAGTCGGTGAGGGCGGTTTTGAGCGTGAAGAGTTCTTGAAGCTTGGACGCATCCCTAGCTTCGACAATTACTTTGCCCTTTTCAATCGAGTGTGTGCCAACGTAATATTCTACCTGTTTGCCCTTCAGGGGGTCGTGGTAAAGGCCAGCATAGCGGCTGATTTGGTTCTTCGCGTCTTTAGCGCTGGGTGCAGAATCTGTCATAAGGGCTCCTTTAAAGTAATTTCGATAGAATATAGCAGGATAGCGCCGCCCATAGTGTTAATGTTTTATGACATTTGGGCATGCGGCTAATAAATAAGGAAAAATTAATTGCTGCGCTGCATAGTGGCATTTAGCCCACATTGGGACTATCTTTGTTGAATAACATTGCAAAATCCATCTGCGGGCTTTGACCGCCCCGCGAATGTGGGGCAACGTCGGCCAAGAAACAACGAACTCTTCGTACGTTACGAAGGGATATGAAGGAGAGCCACATGATTCACAGCAAACGCGATATGTTTGATTCCTACCACGATATGCTTGGCACGCCCGAGAAGGCGCAGTTGGTGCCCATGGTGGTGGAGCAATCCAGCCGCGGTGAACGTTCGTACGACATCTACTCGCGCCTACTGAAGGAGCGCATCATCTTCCTGACCGGTGAGGTGGAAGACCATATGTGTACGCTCATTGTGGCGCAGCTGTTGTTCTTGGAGTCTGAGAACCCAGAAAAAGAAATCTCGCTCTACATCAACTCCCCAGGGGGTGTGGTAACGGCGGGGCTGTCGGTCTACGACACCATGCAATATATCGGGCCTAAAGTGGGCACGCTCTGCATCGGCCAAGCGGCCTCGATGGGTTCGCTGCTGTTGATGGCGGGCGAAGCTGGCATGCGTTATGCAACGCCAAACGCACGTATCATGATTCACCAGCCTTCTGGCGGGTTCCGTGGTCAGGCGTCGGATATCGAAATTCACGCGCAGGAAATCCTGAGCCTGCGTCGCCGCCTGAACGACCTGTATGTCAAACACACCGGCCAGAAGCTGCCGATTGTGGAGAAGGCGATGGATCGCGATAACTTTATGTCGGCGGAAGCGGCACTCAAGTTTGGCCTGATTGACCAAATCGTTGAGAACCGCGGCGATGCGGCGAAGAAGAAATAGTAAGCGGAATTACGAGTTAAACAAATCGATGTGACGTATGTCACGAGCACGATGAGGGAAATATGAGCAAGCCACCACGCGAGACCAAAACCACCCGTTACTGCAGCTTCTGCGGCAAGAGCGAGCACGAGGTGCGCAAGCTGATTGCGGGCCCAACCGTGTTTATCTGCGATGAGTGTGTGGAGCTGTGCGTTGACATTATCCGCACCGCGGATAAGGCGCCTGCCACCACGGGTGAAACCAGCGAAACGCTCGTCACGCCTCAGCAAATCAGCAAGGTGCTGGATGATTACGTGATTGGCCAGCAGCGCGCGAAGAAGGTGCTCGCTGTGGCGGTTCACAACCACTACAAACGCATCGCGGTGATGGAGCAGTCGAAAGAAATCGAGATTGCGAAATCCAACATCCTGCTCGTGGGGCCTACCGGTACGGGTAAAACCCTGCTGGCGCAAACCCTCGCACGTATTCTGGATGTGCCGTTCACCATGGCGGATGCCACAACCTTGACCGAAGCCGGTTACGTGGGTGAAGACGTGGAGAATATCATCCTGCGTCTGCTTCAAGCGGCGGATTACAACGTCGAGCGCGCACAGAAGGGGATTGTATACATCGATGAGGTGGACAAAATTTCCCGCAAATCCGAGAACCCATCCATTACCCGCGACGTTTCGGGTGAGGGTGTGCAACAGGCGTTGCTCAAAATCATGGAAGGCACCGTTGCCAGCGTTCCGCCGCAAGGTGGCCGTAAGCATCCTCAGCAGGAGTTCCTGCAAGTGGATACCAGCAACATCCTGTTCATCTGTGGTGGTGCATTCGCCGGCGTTGAGAAAATCATCGCACGCCGTCAGAAAGGTACTTCCATCGGTTTCGGTGCAGATGTGCGCAATACCGACGAAGTGAAACCCGGTGAAATGTTCAAAATGCTGGAACCAGAAGACCTGCTGAAATTCGGCCTGATTCCGGAGTTCATTGGTCGTCTGCCCGTCATCGCAACGCTGGATGATCTGGACGAGCCTGCGCTGAAGAACATTCTCGTCGAGCCAAAGAACGCGCTGACCAAGCAGTACCGTAAGCTGTTCGAGATGGAAGGCGTGGATCTCAAGTTCACCGACGACGCGCTGTTCGCCATTGCCAAGAAGGCAATCGCACGCAAAACCGGTGCACGTGGTCTACGTGCCATCATGGAAGAAGCGTTGATGGAGCTGATGTACGATATCCCTGGGCGTGAAGACGTGACCGAAGTTTCCATCACCGCCGAGGTGATTGAAGGCAAAGGTCAGCCAGTCCTCACCAGCGGCACGGCCACCACTGGCAAAAAGCCTAGCAAAAAGGCCTAAGCGCGTTCTTAGAACTGGTCGATGAAGTAGAGCGTGCAGCTCACCGTTGTGCTGTTGAGTTTATAGGCATCGGTTGTGCTTGCCGTTGCATCGTTCGACGCGGAGTCTGAACATGTGCCCCAGTGCGAAGCAATAATCATCCCTTGGTTGGGTTTTCCATCGTCCAGTTTGGAATCAATTTTCCACGCATCCTCTGGCAGTAGGATGGGCGTATTTGCTGCGCCGCTGGTGGAAGTGCCGCCGAACCGAAGATAGTTGCCATAATCCACCTGACCATAGGTCGTGGCATCTCCGGCAAAAGTCGTGGTGTCGTAGTACCCCACTTCCCATGTTCCCTTATTCATACGCGAGGCAGGGGTATTAGTTCCCGCTACCGAAAGGGTCGCACTGGTAGCGCCTGCGGTGCCTGAGAATTTTTCGACAATCAGTCCCGATAGGGAGAGCTGGCGCCAGAATTGATAGGTTTCGCCAGCACCGTTAGCCATTACAGCGGGATCAATCATCAAGTCATTGTTGCCATTGCAGGTGCCATCGGCATCGCTGCCACCACAGGCCGCGCTGGTGCCCCAGAAGTCCGTAGCATCCCCCATATCCCCCGGAATTTTTTCGGAGTATAGTTTTTTGAAATCGGTGGCGGCGGTTTTGAACTTGGTGCGCTCGGCAATGACCGACTGCAATTCTCCGCTGCGGATAAGGGCTTGTCCTGCCACGATGCCGCCCACCAGCAATCCAATAATCACGAGCACAATCGATAATTCTACCAACGAGAAGCCGTAGGAGGAGTGGGGGTGAAGACGGGGGGTGTAATGCATTCTGTAACTCCCTGCGCGTGGGCGCATCGATGGTTGGGCGAAGGGAAATAATCCCCTCACGTGGCGGCGAAATTTGTACCTGTTGCCCTTTACAATAGCATTTGCTGCTCTATATTTCATCTATCAAATTCTTTTGAAAAAGGCGCTTTATGACTTCTGATGCCAGCCAAACCCTTCCCGTCCTTCCATTGCGCGATATTGTGGTCTTTCCGGGAATGGTGGTGCCGCTGTTCGTTGGGCGCGAAAAATCTGTCAAAGCCTTGGAATCGGTGGTGAAGGGCAACAACAAAATTTTGCTTCTCTCGCAGAAAAACGGCTCGCAAGACATCCCCACCAAGGAAGACCTCTACCGCATCGGCACCATTGCCACGGTGCTGCAATTGCTTCGCCTGCCGGACGGCACGGTGAAAGTGCTGGTGGAAGGCGTAAGCCGCGCCAAAGTGAGCGGCTTCAATGATAACGAAGAATTCTACGAAGTGACTGCGGAGGAGATGGAAGAACCGGTGGGCGACCCGATCGAGACCGAAGCCATGTTCCGCACGGTGGTCGCTAAGTTCGAGGAATATGTAAAGCTCAACAAAAAAATTCAGCCGGAAACCATGGGCGCGGTGTCTAAAATCACCTCACCATCCGTATTGGCGGATACGGTAGCGGCGCACATGTCCATCGATATTCCGGTGAAGCAGGAAATTCTGGAAATCATCAAAATCGCCGACCGTTTGGAACATGTATATTCGCTCATGGAATCGGAAATCGGTGTGCTGAATACCGAGAAGCGCATTCGTGGCCGCGTGAAGCGCCAGATGGAAAAAACTCAGCGCGAATATTATCTGAACGAGCAACTGAAAGCGATTCAGAAAGAGCTGGGCGAGATTGAAGAAGGCGGCCGCGACGAGATGGCGGAGCTGGAAGAAAAAATCAAGAAAACCAAACTTTCCAAAGAAGCGCGCGAGAAATGTGAATCCGAGCTGAAGAAGTTGCGCACGATGAGTTCTATGTCGGCAGAAGCCTCGGTTATCCGCAATTATCTCGATTGGGTGACTTCGCTGCCTTGGAAGAAGCCATCCAAAATCAAACGCGACCTGCCCGCGTCGGAAAAGATTCTGGATGCCGACCATTCGGGTCTCGAAAAAGTCAAAGAGCGTATTTTGGAATATCTGGCGGTGCAGGCGCGCACGAAGTCCATTAAAGGTCCTATTTTGTGCCTCGTTGGCCCTCCAGGGGTTGGTAAAACCTCGCTTGCCCGCTCGATTGCGAAAGCAACGGGTCGTAACTACATCAAAATCTCTCTTGGTGGCGTGCGTGACGAGTCGGAGATTCGTGGCCACCGCCGCACCTATATCGGGTCGATGCCAGGTAAGCTGATTCAGTCGATGAAGAAATCGAAATCCAGCAACCCGATGATGCTGCTCGATGAGATTGATAAAATGGGTAACGACTTCCGCGGTGATCCGGCGGCAGCGCTTCTGGAGGTGTTGGATCCGGAGCAAAACAAAAACTTCAACGATCACTATCTCGAAGTGGATTATGATTTGTCGGAGGTGATGTTCATCACCACCGCCAACTCGCTCAACATGCCACGCCCGCTGCTGGACCGGATGGAAGTGATCCGTCTGTCGGGCTACACGGAAGACGAGAAATTAGAAATTGCGACTGGGCATTTGATTCCCAAACAGTTCCAAGAACATGGGCTTGCCAAGAACGAGCTGACCATTTCCGAAGACGCATTGCGCGACACCATCCGCTACTACACCCGTGAGGCGGGTGTGCGGAATCTCGAGCGTGAAATCGCGCGGATGACGCGTAAGGCCATCAAAGAAATCGTGATGAAGCAAAGCACGAAAGTGGCCATCACGCCGAAGAACCTTGGCAAGTTCCTTGGCGTGCGCAAGTTCAGCTACGGCGAGGCGGAGCTGGTCGATCAGGTGGGTGTCACCACTGGTTTGGCATGGACGGAAACCGGCGGCGACTTGCTGCTGATCGAGTCCGTAACCGTTCCGGGTAAGGGCGGTATTAAATATACTGGTACCTTGGGCGACGTGATGAAGGAATCGGTGCAGGCGGCGCATAGTTATGTGCATAGCCGTGCGCTGGAGTTCGGCATCAAGCCAACCAAGTTCAAGCAAAAGGATATCCACGTGCATGTGCCAGAAGGCGCAACGCCGAAGGATGGTCCAAGCGCAGGCATTGCGATGTGTACGACCATTGTCTCGGTCCTGACGGGCATTCCCGTGCGCCGTAACGTGGCGATGACGGGCGAGGTAACGCTGCGAGGCCGTGTGCTGCCCATCGGGGGCTTGAAAGAGAAGCTGCTGGCGGCACTGCGCGGCGGCATCACCACCGTTCTGATTCCGCAAGAGAATGAAAAAGATCTCGAGGAAATTCCGGACAACGTGAAGAATGCGCTCACCATCATTCCCGTCAGCCATGTCGACGAGGTGCTGAAACACGCGCTGGCTGAGGCTCCCAAGCCAATCATGGATTGGGTGGAAGTGGAAGACGAAAGCGCTATCAAAGCCAAAACGGACGACGACGAAGACGCGTTGCGTCGTCACTAGTCGTGTAGGCTTATCGTGTGATGGTTACTTTGTTGTAACCATCACACGCCTGCCATTTTTATCGAATAAATGACAACATCTCATTGCAATTGCTATGGGGTTTGTTAGTAATCCACGCCCTAGATTAAACTATTAAAGGAATTCATTTCATGTTCAACGACACTGCCCACCTCAAAAAAGCCTCACAATCCCTGAAGGTGCTCGGTAACTTTTATCGCATGCAAATTGTTACGTTGTTGTTGAACGGTGAGAAGAACGTTTCGGATATCAATAAAAGCGTGAATGTTAGCCAGCCTGCGCTGAGCCAGCATCTCTCGAAGCTGCGCCGCGATGGTATTCTGGGTGCGCGCCGCGAACAGCGTCAGATTTTCTACTATCTGAGCAATCCGCATGTGATTCGCGTGCTGGGTGTTGTTGCGGAAATGAGCGCGGCAGATGCATCGCAAACGCAAAAGAAAACCGCGTAAGCGCGGTTAGCGCGTCCGGTTCTGCGGTTTCGATTTATCCACCACGGTTGATTGGTAGCGCTCCTTGCTGTGCAGCACTTGTGCGGCCAGCAGGCGGAACAGTGCCGCCAGCTTTTTGCGGCCAGCAGGGGTGGAAAGATCGATGTTATCGAACTCGCTGATATCGAGCTGCTCCAGCCCCATCTTCATTTTATATTCTTGCGGGCTGGCGATGATTTCTTCGGCAAGCGCGTAGAAATAATCCGCCAATTCCTCGGCGGTCATTTGGTCGAGCTCTTCGAGCAGTGGTGTTTTTGCGTCAGTGGACGATGGTGGCTTGGTCGGTGCCATGCGAATCGTCTCCTTCCGCGGCTTGCATTGAAACGGCCATCATTTCCTCGAACTTCGCAAAGCCAAGGAAGGCAACGCCTGCTTGCAGGTTATCCATCGAGTCTTGGCTAAGGTTCTCGTTCACCCATTTCACGCGGTTGCTTGGGCGATCCGAAGCAATATAGGCGAAATAGTTGAAGAATTTATTGTCGGGGAAATCGAATTTCAGCTTACGATTCTCGATTTCAATCGTGAAGGAGCCAATCAGTTTGCCATCCTTGAACACATGGGTGGTGTTCCCTTGCTCTTCGATATTGATGCCAAACTGTTCGTATTTCGGACTGTCCATGCACCCATACCTAGCAGGGCGGCGGCCAAAAGCAAGCAGGGCGGGGGTCTTGGCCGCCAAAAGCGCGTATATAAGGAAGGATTAGTTGCTGCTAAGTCGCGTTGCGGTCAGAATCACTTCACCAAATTTGGGCGAAAACAGCTTCGACAACACCATGCGTTTCACCGAGCCTTCAAAATTGCGAAGGGTTTCGCCTGCAAGGCGTGTGTTCACCATGATGGCTTCCAATCCGCCGTCGGCCATCGGGTTGGTGCAGAGGGCAAAGCCATCGTCACGCAGCTCGATATAATCTTCAGGATTGAACATGGCGCTTAACTCTATGGGGTAGCTGTGTGTTGGTGTATACATAGCATTACCATAGCCCATTTCACAAGCCATGTGTGTGACAAGTATGTGAAGATTTTGTCGTGTGTATGATAATTACACACCCCCAAAAACATCCGCGCTAGAGGTTCTTGTCGCCGCGACCGATGGTTTCGTTTGCCTCCGCCAATAGCTGCGATTGGCTGAGGCGAAAACGATCCGTTTCCTCGCGCGAGCGGGTGCTTTCGCGCGTGGCCGTTGTGGTTTTTGGGCGCGACAATATATATCGCCCCGCGCTGCTAAACAGGTTGAAGAAACTGCTGCTTCCGCCACCAGAGCTGCGCGTGTCGCCCCCCAACAGCCCGCCCAGAAAATCGGAGCTCTGGCGTTCCAAATCGCGGTTGAACTGGTCACTCATCTGACGCAGCGTTGCTTCCGCTTCGCGCGTCAGCTGGCGAATGAACTGGTCGCGCAGTTGGTCGGTGCTGGTGGTGCTGGAACGGGTGCGGCGGGCGCGAATGAAACGTGGCATAAAACTCCTCTTGGTTGAGGAGCTATGAATGCACGAATTTCCGTTATCAGGAAGTGCTAGGCCGCAGCGCGCGGTGCGGATTGGCTACGCTGCCCCGAACCACCGCTGCGGTTGCCACCGCCGCCGTGATGTCCGCCACCGCTACGCCCGCCGCCACTGCGGCCACCACGGCGTTTCGGTTTGCTCATGCCCGCAGGCAGGGGCGGCAGTTGCACATTCGGGTCGAGCAGCTTTTGAATCGCACGCCATTTGATGAGATCTTCTGGGCAGATGAAGCTGATGGCCGCACCTTCTGCGCCTGCACGTGCCGTACGGCCGATGCGGTGGATGTAATCCTCCGGTGCTTGTGGCAGGTCGTAGTTGATCACATGCTCGATATGCGGGATGTCGAGGCCGCGGCTAGCGATATCCGTTGCCACCAAAATGCGGTGACGTTTCTCGCGGAAGGCAAGCAGCACGCGCTCGCGCTGGCGCTGTTCCAAATCGCCGTGAATGGCATCCGCCGTGAAGCCTGATTTTTTCAGTTTCGCCGCCAGCTTTTCGGTGCCGTATTTCGCTTTCACGAAAATAATCACCGTGCCGGTGCGCTCTTTCAATTCACGCACGAGCACGTTGTATTTATCCTCGTTCGTCACTTCCACGGTTTTGAGGTCGATGCGGTCGGCAACTTTGTTGGTTTCGCCCACTTCCACCCGTGCCGGATTTTTCAGGTATTTTTCCGAGAGCTTCAGAATAGCAGGCGGCAGCGTGGCCGAGAACAGCAGCGTCTGGCGCTGTTGCGGCAGGTATTTCAGCACGCTCATGATTTGGTCTTCAAAGCCCATGTCCAGCATGCGGTCGGTTTCGTCCAGCACCAGATAGGTGGCGTCGTGCAGCATCAGGCTGCCGCGTTGCAAATGGTCGATGATACGGCCGGGGGTGCCCACAATAATCCGTGGGCGCTGGCGCAATTGTGCTTGTTGGTTCGGCATGGATTCGCCGCCGATCAGCAGCGCGGATTTAATGGTGCCATAGGGCCCGAGCAGTTGTTTGATAACCGCTTCCACTTGGTTGGCCAGTTCGCGCGTGGGCAGCATAATCAGTGCCGAACCGCGGGAGTTGGTGAGCATCCGCGCGATCATCGGGATACAGAATGCGGCGGTTTTGCCAGAGCCGGTCATCGCCGTGCCCAGCACGTCGCGGCCTTCCATGGCAAGGGGAATCGCTTGTGCTTGAATGGGGGTGGGGGTGGTGAAGTTCATCGCCACCAATGCCGCGCGCAGTGCCTGCGGCAGGTTTAGTTCATCGAAATGTTGCATGTAATATTAGTCCTATTGTGAATGTTGATTTGTGTGTTGTGCAGCACCTAAACACAAATCAACGCCCTGATTGGCGGCGCACATAGGTACTACGTAGTTCGGGTAGGCGATTGCTTAAAAAATAACCGCCGGAGGAAGGAACTTCCATCCGGCGGAGTATTCTAAAGCACGATGCTTAAATTAAGCAGCGATTTTCAGGTTTGCAGCCGAGGTCTTGCCTTTGTTGGTAGCAAGTTCGTAGCTGACCTTTTGGCCTTCGTTCAGCGTGCGCAGGCCAGCTGCTTCGAGTGCGGTGATGTGTACAAACACGTCTGCACCACCTTGATCAGGTTGAATGAAGCCGTAGCCTTTGGTTGGGTTGAACCACTTAACGATACCAGTAGCCATTAGAAAACTCCTTGTAGAATGGCGTTATTCCCAAACCTACCACTATGGTGTGTTTGGGGTCTGAACCAAATCACACTCTTTGCCAACATGAGGAGGGGAGTTAAGGCCCGTCCGCACCACCGATAGGAATTCACGTGGTCGCGAACCTGAGCAGTAGTCGTAGAATCAAAGAGTTATAATTTAACTCAGGACGTGGTTTATGCCAGAGAATCGGTGGTTGGTCAAGGAAAAGCTGGCCGCGTGGGCAGGGGGCAGATGGCGGTTTTTCACGCTGCGCTGCAACAAGTTGCTGGCTTTTCATGCGAAGTTGGGTTACTAGGCCAGCCCATGAACACAGAAAATACATCCACCCGCTGCGGCCATATTGCGTTAATCGGTGCGCCGAATGCGGGGAAGTCGACGTTGCTGAACCGCATGGTCGGCACCAAGATTTCGATCGTGACGCCCAAGGCGCAGACCACCCGTGTCCGCGTAACGGGGGTAACGATGGAAGGCGACGCGCAGTTGATTTTCCTCGACGTACCGGGGGTATTCGACGCCACCCAGACCTTCGAGAAGGCCATGGTGAATGCCGCGTGGAACAGCGCCAAAGCGGCGGATGTGATTGTGTTCCTCTACGATGCTCGCAAAAAGCCGACGGAAGAAACCGAAGCCATTATCGCCCGCATCCGGGATATGGGCAAGCCTGCCATCATCGCCCTGAATAAGGTGGATGCGCTGCCAGACAAAAAAGTGCTGCTGGAGCGGGTAGTGTGGTTCAACGAGCGTGTGGTGTGGCAGCCCCCGACGTTGACCAAGAGGCACGACGCATGGTCAAGAGCATCCCAAAAATGGCCGATCCAGCACGGGTCAATGGTAAACCCGTTCGCATGCGCT
>JACCDH010218542.1_pt1 | contig 44536 bp, 43 predicted proteins | sample 7442481 | NCBI WGS metagenome assembly JACCDH01 (sample SAMN15323433, study PRJNA562643) | freshwater metagenome | isolation source: river surface water | place: USA:Blue River Watershed | collected 2017-08-15 | reverse complement strand
GCAAAGAGACTGCGGACAACCTGAAGAAGAGTGGGGCCTTCGTGCCTGGTATACGGCCAGGTGAGCAGACAGCTCGGTATATCGACCGCATTTTGACTCGGCTTACGCTTGCGGGCGCTGTGTACATCACACTGATCTGTTTGTTGCCGGAATTCCTGATCGCGCGGTGGAATGTGCCTTTTTATTTCGGGGGCACCTCGTTGCTGATTATCGTTGTGGTCACCATGGATTTCATGGCGCAGGTACAAAATTATGTGATGTCGCAGCAATATGAATCTTTGCTGCGTAGATCGAATTTCTACGGCGGGATCGCGCCCCGTTGATTGAGAGGTATAAACACCTTATATGTCCAAAGATGACGTGATTCAGATGCAGGGCGAGATTTTGGAAAATCTCCCGAATGCGACCTTCAGGGTCAAGCTGGAAAACGGGCATGTGGTTCTGGGACATATTTCGGGAAAAATGCGAATGAATTACATCCGCATCCTTCCCGGAGACAAGGTGACGGTGGAACTGACACCATACGATTTGAGCAGGGCGCGGATTGTGTTCCGCACGAAATAACTAGCGTACTTAAAATACGGAAAGAAAGAGGGCCATCATGAAAGTGCTCGCATCAGTAAAGCGGATTTGCCGCAACTGCAAGATCATCAAGCGCAAAGGCGTAGTCCGCGTCATTTGCACCGAGCCGCGCCACAAGCAGCGCCAGGGTTAATTAACGTTATTGATCGAGGAATAACGAATGGCACGTATTGCAGGGGTTAATATCCCCAACCATCAGCACACCGTGATTGGCCTGACGGCGATCTACGGAATTGGACGTCCACGCGCAGAGCTGATTTGCTCAATGACAGGCGTGCCGACGAATAAAAAAGTCAAAGATCTTGACGACAACGAGCTAGAAAAGCTGCGCGATGAAATCGGTAAATTCATCGTTGAAGGTGACCTGCGTCGTGAATTGTCAATGAACATCAAGCGATTGATGGATCTTGGCTGCTATCGCGGCATGCGCCATCGCAAAGGCCTGCCTTGCCGCGGTCAGCGCACCCGTACTAACGCCCGTACCCGCAAGGGTCCGCGCAAAGCCGCGCAAGCGCTGAAGAAGTAATCCTGTAGCGGATTCAAGGAAAACATCATGGCAAAATCACCGAACAACGCCGCTTCCGCGCGCGTTCGCAAGAAAGTTAAAAAGAACGTTGCTGAGGGCATTGCGCACATTCACGCATCGTTCAATAACACCATCATCACGATCACGGATCGTCAGGGCAATGCGTTGTCCTGGGCGACCTCGGGTGGTGCTGGCTTTAAAGGCTCACGCAAGTCCACGCCGTTCGCCGCTCAGGTCGCTGCCGAAGCTGCAGGCAAAGTGGCTGTCGAATGCGGTGTCAAAAATCTGGAAGTTCGCATCAAAGGTCCCGGCCCCGGTCGTGAATCCGCTGTACGCGCGCTGAACAATCTGGGTATCAAGATTACCCAGATTCAAGATGTGACACCGGTTCCGCACAACGGCTGCCGTCCGCCCAAGCGTCGCCGTATCTGATTGCTGTTCTGGCAGTACCCGAAGGTAGCCCGCCGTCACTGGCGGGTTTTGTTCTCAAGACCACTGTTCGGTAGCATGCAGACCGGACTTGCGCCTGGTAGAAAATCATTTCTGCTCGGGGCGTTAAACGATAAGGAAAAATCGTGGCACGTTATATCGGACCCAAAGCAAAGCTCTCCCGCCGTGAAGGCACCGACCTGTTCCTCAAGAGCGCACGTCGCTCGCTGGATTCCAAGTGCAAACTGGACTCCAAACCAGGCCAGCATGGCCGTACCTCCGGCGCTCGTACATCAGACTACGGCAACCAGCTCCGTGAGAAGCAGAAGGTCAAGCGCATGTATGGCGTTCTGGAGCGTCAGTTCCGTCGCTACTTCGCAGAAGCCGATCGTCGCAAAGGCAACACCGGTGAAACACTTCTGAAACTGCTGGAAGCTCGCCTCGACAACGTCGTTTATCGTATGGGCTTCGCGTCCACTCGTGCCGAAGGTCGTCAGCTTGTCTCGCACAAAGCTATCACCGTCAATGGTAATGTCGTCAACATCGCCTCGTACCAGGTGAAGGTGGGTGACATTGTGGCTATTCGTGAGAAAGCCAAAAAACAGGTTCGTATCGCAGAGGCCCTCTCTCTGGCCGAGCAGTCCGGTTTCCCTCTGTGGGTATCGGTCGATGCGAAAAAAATGGAAGGCTCACTCAAATCGTGGCCTGACCGCTCTGACTTCAACCAGGAAGTCAACGAATCCCTGATCGTCGAATTGTATTCACGTTAATTTTCCGGGCACGGGCTGCGACGCGGCACGTGCCTTTCGATATGCCATCAGCCTTATCGGTGTAATGAGCCGAGGGTATTGAAAGGACATTCATGCAAAACAATCTCTTAAAACCCCGCATTATCGAAGTTGAGCCACTGGGTGCTGGCCATGCAAAAGTTGTCATGGAGCCCTTTGAGCGCGGCTACGGCCATACGCTGGGTAACGCGCTGCGTCGCGTGCTGCTGTCGTCGATGGTGGGTTATGCACCGACCGAAGTCACGATTGCCGGTGTGGTCCATGAGTACTCTTCTCTCGATGGCGTGCAGGAAGACGTGGTTGATATTCTGCTCAATCTCAAGGGTGTCGTCTTCAAGCTGCAGAACCGTGATGACGTAACCCTCACCCTGAAAAAGGAAGGTGAGGGTGCAGTGCTCGCTTCCGATATCGATCTGCCGCATGACGTCGAGCTGATCAACCCGGATCACGTGATTGCTCACCTGACTCCCGGCGGGAAACTCGACATGCAGGTGAAAGTTGAGAAGGGCCGTGGCTATGTGCCAGGCAATGTTCGTCGCCTTGCAGAAGACACGAACAAGACCATCGGCCGCATCATTCTGGATGCGTCATTCTCACCGGTCCGTCGCGTTTCTTACGCTGTTGAGTCCGCTCGTGTGGAGCAGCGTACCGACCTCGACAAGCTGGTAATTAATATCGAGACCAACGGCGTGATCACGCCGGAAGAAGCGATTCGCCAGTCGGCCCGCGTTCTGGTCGATCAGCTGAACGTCTTTGCTGCTCTGGAAGGCACGGAAACGGCTGCCGAAGCACCATCTCGCGCACCGACGGTCGATCCTATCCTGCTGCGTCCGGTCGATGACCTGGAGCTCACCGTTCGTTCGGCCAACTGCCTCAAGGCTGAAAACATTTATTACATCGGTGACCTTATCCAGCGCAGCGAAAACGAGTTGCTTAAGACACCGAACCTGGGTCGCAAATCGCTCAATGAGATCAAGGAAGTTTTGGCCTCACGCGGTCTGACATTGGGTATGAAGTTGGAAAACTGGCCACCATTGGGCCTGGATAAGTAATTTGTTCAACATGACCGGCCCGCGCCGGCCTCAGGGTCGGCGATAGAAGAGCTGGAAATATAAAACTGAAAAGGAAATATCATGCGTCATCGTCACGGACTTCGTAAGCTCAACCGCACTTCGTCACACCGTCTCGCTATGCTGCGTAATATGACGGTATCGCTGCTGCGTCATGAAGCGATCAAGACCACTTTGCCAAAGGCAAAAGAACTGCGCAAAGTCGTCGAGCCCATTCTGACACTGGGCAAGACCGACACGCTGGCCAACAAGCGTCTGGCTTTCAATCGCCTGCGTGACCGTGAAATGGTGGTCAAGCTGTTTGCCGAACTGGGTCCGCGTTATGCGACGCGTAACGGTGGCTATCTGCGCATCCTGAAGATGGGTTTCCGTCAGGGCGACAATGCTCCGATGGCCTTCGTCGAGCTGGTCGATCGCCCGGACAACACGACCGCCGTCGAGGACAACAGCGGCGAGTAATTGGTGCGCGATTCAATGAACAAAAAGCCAGGGAACACCTGGCTTTTGTTTTTTGATCGTGGCGGACAGCACTACCGCAAATCCGCTGACTATCCGCATCGCCTTGAACAAACGCACTCGTAAAAAATCCGTGTCAATCGCCCCATGAGTATTCTGACTGTCAAAGATCTCTACAAATCCTATGGCGAAGGTGATGCCCGACATACGGTCGTCGATGGCGTGTCCTTTTCTGTTGAGCCAGGTCAGTGTTTCGGGCTGCTGGGGCCGAATGGTGCCGGAAAGACCACGACATTACGGCTGTGCCTCGGACTGACGATGGCAGACCGGGGCGGCGTCCGCCTGGCCGGACATGTGGTGCCCGACGATGCCCGGGCTGCGCGCCTGCGAATCGGTGTCGTACCGCAAGTCGATAGCCTTGATCCCGATTTCACCGTCGAGGAAAACATTTACGTCTACGGGCGTTACTTCGGTATGAGCCGCGCACAGGTCAGAGCGCGCATCGACTGGCTGCTGGATTTTTCCAACCTCACAGCTAAACGTCATGCGCATATCCGCGAGCTATCCGGTGGAATGAAACGACGACTGACACTGGCGCGCGCGCTCGTGAATGATCCGGATCTGATCTTCATGGATGAGCCCACCACCGGGCTGGATCCCCAGGCCCGTCATTTGATCTGGGAGCGTCTGAAAGCCCTGCTCGCCGAAGGCAAATCACTGTTGCTAACCACGCACTTCATGGACGAGGCGGAACGTTTGTGCGATCGTCTCGCCGTTATTGATCATGGGCGTCTGATTGCCGAGGGATCGCCGCGTGCCCTGATCGCTGAACATATCGAGTCGCAGGTGGTCGAGGTGTATGGCGACAATGCGACCCAGTGGGCGCGCGACGCGTCACATCTCGCTGACCGAATTGAATTCAGCGGTGAGACAGCATTTTGCTACACCGACCACCCTGATCTGCTCCTGGAAAATCTGACGCAAGCGGAGGGGGTCCGTTACCTCCATCGTCGAGCGAATCTGGAAGACCTGTTCCTCAAATTAACTGGCCGCGACATGCGCGACTGAGGCTTCGAACATGGCAACTCTTTACTACCAAGCACCTAAATTCAGTCTACGCTTTATCCCTGTCTGGCAGCGTAATTTTCTGGTCTGGCGCAAGCTCGCATTCACCAGCATCGTTGGCAATATCGCCGAACCACTAATAACGCTGGTGGCTTTTGGCTATGGATTGGGCAGTCTGCTGCAGCATATCGATGGTGTGCCTTACATCGCCTTCCTTGCCAGTGGCGCGATCTGTATGTCCGTAATGATGGCCACCACCTTCGAGGCGCTTTACTCGGCATTTTCCCGCATGCATGTGCAGAAAACCTGGGATGCGCTGCTCAATACCCCACTAGATCTCGACGATATTGTTCTCGCCGAGATGCTCTGGGCAGCCAGCAAATCGCTGATCTCGGGTGTGGCGATTCTGCTCGTGCTGCTCGCACTGGGTATAGGCTGGCATCCCGGTAGCTTACTGGTGCCGCCGCTGCTCTTCCTCATCGGCGTCACTTTTGCGTCATTAGCGCTTGCTATCAACGCGCTGGCAAAGAGCTATGATTTTTTCACTTACTACTTCATCCTGGTCCTGACGCCGATGATATTTCTCTCCGGGGTCTACTATCCGGCCACGCAGCTGCCGGGGTGGTTGCAGACGGCGGCAGGTTACCTGCCCCTGAGCGCTGCCGTTCATCTTGTGCGACCATTGCTGCTCGGCCAGATGCCGGACCAGGTGCCGCAATCTTTGTTGCTGCTACTCGCTTATTGCATCGCCGGGTTCTATTTGGCCACCGTACTTACCCGTCGTCGATTACTCAAATAAAGCCAGGATTTCTCCGATGGAGCAGATACTGATCGTCATGACCAATCTGCCGAACGCCCAGGCAGCCGAGGCGCTTGCCAGTGCGCTGGTCGAAGCGAGGCTGGCGGCCTGCGTCAACCTGCTACCGGCCGTGCAATCTGTCTATCGTTGGCAGGGGAAGGTTGAGCGGGCAACTGAGGTGACCCTTCTGATCAAAACCACGCAGCGTCACTATGCTGCGCTTGAGGCGGCCATACGTACCGCTCATCCGTACGAGTTGCCCGAGGTGATCGCACTGCCTGTAGCCGCAGGTCTGACTTCCTATCTGCAGTGGGTTATCGCCGAAACCACCCCTGAACATCATGCCTGAGTTTTTCATTCGTACTTTCATATGCCTGTTCGGACTGCTGGCAGCGCTGTGGCTCAGTCCAGCCGTGGCGGAGGATCAATTCCTTCCACCGGAACAGGCGTTTCGGTTCAGTGCGAGGATGGTCGATGCATCAAGCATTGAAGTACGTTTCAAGATCGCCGACCAGTACTATTTGTACCGTGAGCGTTTCGCCTTCAAAGCTGAAGGGGCGCGCCTGGGAACGCCAGTTATCCCGCCAGGGAAGATAAAGTATGACGAGACCTTCGAAAAAGATGTCGAAGTCTACCGGCACGAAGTCATCATCCGTTTGCCAGTAATCGCCGATGCCCCATTTACACTGACCGTTGGCAGTCAGGGTTGCGCTGACAAAGGCCTGTGCTATCCCCCAACCGACTCGGTCGTCAAACTTTCACCAACCGCCGCTAACGGATTAGCCGCCGCCGAGAAGCAGCGAGGTGCTGCTGCGGAGGCCGAGACCGATATGGGGCGCATCGAAGCATCGCTTGCCAGTGGCAATCTGTTGCTCATACTGCCTCTGTTTCTGCTGCTGGGCTTGGGCTTGTCGTTTACCCCGTGCGTGCTGCCGATGGTGCCGATACTGTCGTTCATCATTGTCGGGGAAGGCCAGCATACCAGCCGTGGCCGCGGATTTGTCCTCGCCCTTGCTTACACGATGGGCATGGCGCTGGTGTACACCGTATTGGGCGTAGCAGCAGGCCTGATTGGTGAGGGCTTGTCGGCGGACCTTCAGAGCCCGCCGGTACTCATTACGTTTTCGATTTTCATGGCCTTGTTATCCCTGTCCATGTTCGACATCTATCAGTTGCAAATGCCGCCGTCGGTTCAGCTGATGCTCACCCGCTGGTCTGAGCGCCAGCGTGCAGGCAAGCTCGCGGGTGTCTTTGTGATGGGCATGTTGTCTGCATTGATTGTCGGTCCCTGCGTCGCTGCGCCACTGGCCGGTGTGCTGGTCTACATCAGCCAGACCAAAGATGTCGTCATTGGCGGCAGTGCACTATTTGTGATGGCGCTTGGCATGAGTGTGCCTCTGCTGCTTGTTGGTTTGTCAGCCGGTACACTCCTGCCCCGGGCCGGTCACTGGATGCAGGCGGTCAAACCCTTCTTCGGCGTACTGATGCTCGCGCTCGCCTTGTGGATGGTCAGTTCATTGCTGCCAGGCTGGGTGCTGATGCTGGGCTGGGGCTTGCTGGGTGTTTCGTATGGCATCTTTTTGTTCGCTTCGCGCCAGCTGGGTTGGCGTGGTCGCGCTACCAGTCTGGTCTTTCTGTTGTTCGGTGCTGTGCAGCTTGCGGGTCTCGCAACCGGCGGTCGCGATGCTTGGGCGCCACTCGCGCATCTGTCGGGCAGCGCGCACGAAAAGACGGCGTTCACTCGCATTCGTTCAGTGGCGGAGCTGGACCGGGCAGTAGCCGCCGCCCACGGGCGTCCCGTGATGCTGGACTTCTATGCCGATTGGTGTGTCGCTTGTCTGGAAATGGAAAAGCTGACGTTCACTGATCCTGCGGTCAGAGCAAGGATGCAGGACATTGTGTTGCTGCAGGCCGATGTCACCGCCAATACCGCAGACGATAAAGCGCTCCTGAAACAGTTCTCGCTCTTTGGTCCGCCGGGCATTATTTTTTTCAACAGCGAAGGGCAGGAGCTTCGCACCCCTCGGGTGATCGGCTTTCAGTCGCCTGAAAAATTCATGCAATCCTTGCGACAGCTGGATAATCCCTAGAGCGATAGATTACCGGCGGTGGACCTGGTTGTCGGTCAACCGCCCTTTGAAGCCTGTAACAAGGATCAGAGTTTCCGGGCGATTTCTCTGGCGAAGTAAGTCAGTACCCCATCTGCACCCGCACGCTTGAAAGACAGCATGGCTTCCATCATGGTTTTGTCGTGGTCGATCCAGCCGTTTTGTGCTGCTGCTTTGATCATCGCGTATTCGCCACTGACCTGATACGCAAAGGTCGGGACTTTGAATTCGTCTTTCACGCGACGTACGATATCCAAATAGGGCATACCGGGTTTGACCATCACCATATCGGCACCCTCGGCAAGATCGAGTGCGACTTCGCGTAATGCTTCGTCAGAGTTGGCCGGGTCCATCTGATACGTTGCTTTACTGCCTTTGCCCAGGTTCGCGGCCGAGCCGACGGCGTCCCGGAACGGGCCGTAGAAGGCCGACGCATATTTGGCGGAATAGGCCATGATCCGCGTGTGTATGTGTTTCGCATCTTCCAGCGCATGTCGTATCGCGCCAATGCGGCCATCCATCATGTCGGACGGCGCAACGATATCCACGCCTGCGTCGGCTTGTACCCGTGCCTGACGGGTGAGAATCGCCGTGGTCTCGTCGTTTAGCACATAGCCGTCATCATCAAGCACGCCATCCTGTCCATGACTGGTAAACGGATCAAGCGCGACATCGGTAAGCACGCCAAGTTCAGGGAAGCGCTGCTTGAGCTCTCTGACAGCACGAGGTACCAGACCGTTCGGATTGGTGGCTTCGATACCATCGGGTGTCTTTAGCGTTGCATCGATCACGGGGAAGAGCGCGATGACAGGAATACCCAGAGCAACACACTCTTCTGCGACAGGCATCAGCAAATCAAGCGACAGCCTCTCTACACCGGGCATGGAGGGCACGGCTTCCCGCCGGTTTTGTCCATCGAGGATAAAAACCGGGTAAATCAGATCAGCAGCGGTCAGGGTATTTTCCCGCATCAGCGCACGTGAAAATGCATCCTTGCGCATGCGGCGCATGCGAATGGCTGGAAATTGGGCAGATGGAAGCTCGGACATGATGATGAATAGAAAAAGAGTTATTGTTTTTTTGTAGCTCAGGATGGTCGTTTGAGTGCCGTCGCTCTGAAACTTTCAGCGCCCGCAGGTCTCAGACCTGTGGGTGATTCGTTCACCTCCCGCTTCTCCTCCCTGAGCGGGGCTGTGCCGCCTCCAGGCGGCTCAGCGTTAGGCCCTGGAGACTTTCCCCTTTCTCCAGGGTTTTTTTGTGTCAGGCGGCCGAATCGTCGCTGCCGATCCCAATCAATTCGAGGATCCTCGCATCGGCTTCTTCCAGTCCGGTGCGTTTTAATGCGGAAAACAGTTGCACGGAGAATGGCAGAGGACGCCCTTGTTCGTCAACATAGCTTGACAGAACGGAGTGTCCGAGGCGCAGTGCATCGGCTGCTTCGCTGCGATTCAGCTTGTCAGACTTGCTTAAAATGCAATGAATCGGTTTGCCGGTGATGGCAAACCATTCCAGCATCTCGGTATCGAGTTCAGTGAAGGGCCGCCTCGCATCCATGATCAGAACCAGCGCCGCCAGCTGCTCGCGCTCGCGGACATAGTTGCCCAGCAGCTGTTGCCAGTGGTCTTTGGCTGATCCCGATACCTCCGCATACCCATAACCCGGAAGATCGACCAGAAAGGCACGAATCTCCTCGACCCGGGTAGCATCCTTGCGGTGCTGGCCTACATGGGCGCCGCCCAGCGAGAAAAAGTTAATGTGCTGGGTCCGTCCGGGCGTACGGGAGGCAAACGCGAGTTTTTTCTGGTTGCACAAGACGTTAATCGCCGTCGATTTGCCAGCGTTCGAGCGGCCCGCAAATGCGATCTCGGGGACTTTATATTTTGGCAAATCCGAAAGCCGATTAACCGTGGTGAAAAAACGGGCTTGCCAGAGGAGGGACATGAGACGGCGGGCAGGGGAGGCACGTGCAAAGGATAGAACGCCATTGTAGTACAATCGCGAGCTAAACCATGAGCGTCAGGCCCGTCGAAAGTGGTCCGTCTCCGTGCGCATCCTGCGGCCGGCTCAGTCTCGACAAAAGCTCACAGAAAATCAATCCAAAGCCCCGGGTAATTGAATGAAATCTGCCACACACTCGTTCGTGAAATTCGTCTCCCTCATTGCTCTGGCCTTCGCGTCAGTCGCGTATGCCAATGATGCAAAACCAGCCGCAGCGGCAGACCCGGCCAAGGGCGCCACGCTCTATACCAATGGTGACGCATCACGTGGCGTTTTGGCTTGCGTTGCCTGCCATGGTGCTGCCGGTAATTCCACGATTACACAAAATCCCAAACTCGCTGGTCAGCATGAGGCTTATCTGAAAAAGCAGCTGTACGACTTTCAGGGCCCTGCCCGCAACAACGCCATCATGACGGGTATTGCCAAGGCGCTGGATGACAATGACATTCGCAATATCGCTGCCTATCTTGATCAGCAGAAGCCGGCCCCCGGTGCTGCGCGTAACAAGAGCACGATTGATCTCGGCAAAAAGATCTACCGCGCCGGTATCGCCGAGAAAAACGTCCCTGCATGCGCCGGCTGCCACAGCCCCAATGGCGCAGGTATTCCGGCTCAGTACGCTCGCGTTGCTGGTCAGCATCAGGATTACACCGTCGCGCAGCTGACCAACTTCCGTACCGGATCGCGCGCCAACAGCGCACAAATGACAGCCATCGGAAAGCGCCTTTCTGACGAAGAGATGCAAGCAGTTGCCGACTACATCGCTGGCCTGAAATAAGCACAGCACCGGCATTCAGGCCGTTGTGCAGTCGAAAAGGGGTGGCTGAAAAGTCACCCCTTTTGTTTGCGTGGCCAGCAAAGGCAGCACTGACACCGTAAACACCTACAAGTGCACCGGATATGGTCGGCAAGTTGGCGCTACAGGCATAAAATGATGCGATATCCGAACGCCTGCCCTGGCCGTTCGCCAAACCCGAGACACCGAGATACCGAGACAAAGCGCCCCCATTCATGACTACGAGTACCGAAGGAATCGTTCTGCAGACCCGCAGCCGCTGGCTGTCCAATGCCGTCGAGCTGTTGTCGTCGATGCGTTTTGCAATCAGCCTGCTGACTGTGATTTCGATTGCGTCCATCGTGGGTACCGTGGTGACGCAAAACGAACCTGCGCCGAATTATGTGAACCAGTTCGGTCCGTTCTGGTTCGAGATTTTTGAGAACTTTTCGGTCTATTCGGTCTACTCCGCCTGGTGGTTCCTGCTGATCATGGCGTTTCTGGTGCTGTCCACTTCGCTGTGTATCACTCGCAATGCGCCGAAAATGCTCAAGGATATGAAGAGCTGGCGTGAGAGCGTGCGCGAGCAGTCGCTGCGAAACTTTCATCATCATGTGGAATGGACTGCGCCGCAAACCGGTGATGAACTCGCCGCACATACCGCGCGCCTGGTCGCGGCTGACGGATACAAGGTCAGGCTGGTGCAAAAAGAAGGTGCCACCCTGCTGACCGCCAAACAGGGCGCTGCCAACAAGCTGGGTTACATCTTTGCCCATTCCGCCATCGTGATTATTTGTGTTGGCGGCTTGCTCGACTCCAGTCTTCCGATACGCGCCCAGCAATGGCTGTTCGACAAAGAAGCTTTTATCGGCAACGGCATCATCGCCGAGATTCCTGAACGTCACCGTCTGGGTCTGGGTAATTTGACCTTTCGAGGCAACACCTTCATTCCTGAAGGCTCGGCCAGCAACACGGCGATCATTCCCGTCGGTGACGGCGTGATGATTCAGGAACTGCCTTTCACATTGCAGCTGAAAGAATTCGTGGTGGATTTTTACTCCACCGGCATGCCAAAGCTGTTCGCCAGCAATGTCATCGTGACCGATCATGAAACGGGTAAAAGTTTTCCCGCAACGATCAAAGTCAACGAGCCGCTGATTTACAAAGGACTGGCGGTTTATCAGTCAAGTTTTGAAGACGGCGGCAGCCGTCTTAAACTGGTCGGTTACCCGATGAGCGGCCCCGGCAGCGCCTCGTTTGCGGTCGAGGGTGAGGTGGGAAAATCAACGCCTCTGGTCAGTAGCAGCGGCGGTGAGTATACGATCGAATGGACAGGATTCAGACCGTTTAACGTCGAAAACACCAGTGTCAACGGACAAGATGTTCGTGCGGTCAATCAGGCCAAGAGTTTCAATGAAAAATTCAGCGCGACGCTGGATGAAAAGCTTGGCTCGGCAGCCAACACGAAAAAAAACAAGGAGCTGAAAAATGTCGGCCCCAGCGTGCAGTACAAGCTGCGTGACAAGACCGGACAGGCGCGTGAATTCAACAATTACATGGTGCCCGTCATGCTCGACGGCAGCCAGGTTTTTCTCGCCGGGTTACGTGAATCCCCGTCGGAAGGATTCCGCTATTTGCGCATTCCGGCCGATGATAAAAACTCAGTGACTGAGTGGATGCGTCTGCGCGCTGCGATTGGCGACAGTTCGTTGCGCGAGAAGGCGGCCGTGCGTTACGCGCAAAAAATGCCACTGACTGCCACCACGAACAAGGAATTGCGTGAACAGCTGAAGACCTCATCCTTGCGCTCCATGAGCATCTTTGCCGGTGATCGCGAGTCATCGGGTTATATTGCCATTGCACGCTTCATCGGCACGCTGCCGGAAGATCAGCAGGAAAAAGCGGCTGACGCTTTCATGAAAATTCTGAACGGCAGCCTGTGGGAATTGTGGCAGGTCGCTCGTGAAAAAGACGGGCTGGCGCCGGTCGCTGCAGATGAGAAACATGGCCGTTTCCTGCAGGTTTCGATGAATGCGCTGGCCGACGCTTTCTTCTACGGTGCGCCGGTTTTCCTCCAGCTCCAGGGATTTGAGCAGGTGAAAGCCTCCGTGCTGCAAGTAACCAAATCACCCGGAAAAAATGTCGTTTATCTGGGGTGTCTGCTGCTGGTCCTGGGCGTTTTTGCGATGCTTTATATTCGCGAGCGCCGTCTGTGGATCTGGATTCGTCCGCAGGACGGTGGCGGCACACACGCGCTGATGGCCATGAGTTCACAGCGACGCAGTCTTGATTTCGATAAGGAATTCGAACGACTCAAAGCTCGTCTGACTTCTCAATCTTCTTAAGGAACCATGCAAATATCTGCAGCGCACACGGCTCGACGCGCTGCACTATACTTGCCAGATTCGCAGTAGTACACGGAGAACAATGATGGAACTCGCCGACAAGCAAACCTACACTGAAAATCCCGGCATTTTTAAAAGTGCCAGCTTATTCGACTGGATTTTTGCGCTGGTGCTGGCCGCCGGTGCGCTGTTTGCGCTGAACCGCTACGGCGATTTCATGGATATCTATGAAAAAGCCATCCTGCTGGCTTCAGCACCGGTTTTCATCGGCCTTGGCTGGTACTGGAAATCCTCGCGCGTGCTGATGCTGCTGATTTTCGGATTGTCCTTGTGGGCGATTTCTATGTATGCCGGCAATCTGGAGATGGCGCAGTCGCGGTTTTTCCTCAAATATCTGTTGTCGAGTCAGTCAGCTATTCTGTGGATGAGCTTCCTGTTCGGATTGTCCACGGTGTTCCATTGGGGTGGCCTGCTCGCTCGTTCGGATTTTGGCGGTGCCGTTGGCAGCCGTCTGTGCTGGGCCGCCATCCTGATGGGCTTCATTGGTCTGATGGTGCGCTGGTACGAGTCGTACTTGCTCGGCGCTGATATCGGCCATATTCCCGTATCCAACCTGTACGAAGTCTTTGTGCTGTTCTGCCTGATCACGGCCTTGTTCACGGTGTTCTATGAAGAGAAATATGAAACGCGTCAGGTCAGCGCTTTCATTCTGCTGATCATTTCAGCGGCAGTCGGATTTTTGCTCTGGTACATGACCAGTCGCGATGCGCATGAAATTCAGCCTCTGGTACCTGCACTACAAAGCTGGTGGATGAAGATACACGTACCTGCCAACTTCATTGGCTACGGTACCTTTGCTCTGGCGGCTATGGTGGGTGTTGCCTACCTGCTGAAATCAAAATCGATACTGGCGGACCGTCTGCCCTCGCTCGAGGTGCTGGATGACATCATGTACAAAGCTATTGCCGTCGGTTTTGCTTTCTTCACGATTGCCACCATTCTCGGCGCGCTCTGGGCGGCCGAAGCATGGGGTGGTTATTGGTCGTGGGATCCCAAAGAGACCTGGGCGCTGATTGTCTGGCTCAATTACGCGGCCTGGCTGCACATGCGCCTTATGAAAGGACTGCGCGGACAGGTGGCTGCCTGGTGGGCCATCGGCGGCTTGCTCGTGACGAGCTTTGCTTTCCTGGGGGTGAATATGTTCCTCTCAGGTCTGCATTCGTACGGCGAACTGTAAAACCGATCAGGGTCTGGCTGTCATCAGGCCGCCAGACCGCTCGGCGTCACGCTGTCATCACGTCATGGAGCACGTATGCTGATCAAGCTTCCCCGCCTCACCGAGCCATCCCCTTCCGAGATCACACCGCAGGCACTCGTGCAGTCACGGCGCCAGTTCCTGGCCAGACTGGCGGCAGGCAGTTTGTCTGCCGGCGCTCTGGTCGAGTCAGCCATCGCAAACGATGCCGGATCACGCGCACGGCTGCCCACACGGATCAACCCTGCCTACACCGCAGCAGACAAGGCGACGCCGATCGCGGACGCTACCAGCTACAACAATTTTTACGAATTTGGTCTGGACAAGGGTGATCCGATGGTGCGCGCCGGATCGCTGAAAACCCGTCCCTGGACGGTGCGTGTGGATGGCGAAGTAAAAAAGCCACTGACGCTTGATATCGACAGCCTGCTCAAACTCGCGCCGATTGAAGAGCGCCTTTATCGCTTGCGCTGTGTCGAAGGCTGGTCGATGGTGATCCCGTGGGCAGGTTATTCGCTGGCCGAGCTGATCCGCAAAGTTGAGCCGACGGGGAATGCGAAATTCGTCGAATTCACCACGCTGGCAGACCCGGCCCAGATGCCGGGTTTGGGCAGTCGGGTGTTGTCCTGGCCTTATGTTGAGGGCTTGCGTCTCGATGAGGCCATGCATCCGCTGACGCTGCTCAGTCTTGGCATGTACGGTCAGGTGCTGCCGAATCAGAATGGCGCACCGGTCCGAATCATCGTTCCATGGAAATACGGATTCAAATCAGCCAAATCCATCGTTCGTATCCGTTTCACCGAAACGCAGCCGCGGACTGCGTGGAACAGTGTTGCGCCTGATGAGTATGGTTTCTATTCAAACGTCAATCCGAGTGTTGATCATCCCCGCTGGTCGCAGGCTACTGAGCGCCGCATCGGCGAAGATGGTTTCCTCACGCGTAAACGCAAAACGCTGATGTTCAACGGTTACCCGGAAGTCGCCTCGTTGTATACGGGTATGGATCTGAAAAAATTCTATTGAGCGCCATGCTCAACACGGGTAGCCGACAGCTATGGTGGGCGAAGCGGATCTTATTCGGACTGGCACTGCTGCCCTTGTTACGACTGCTGTGGCTGGGCATGCACGACAGGCTGACGGCCAATCCGATTGAGTTCATCACCCGCGCCACTGGCGACTGGACCTTGTATTTTCTGTGCATCACGCTGGCGATTACCCCATTGCGTCGACTGACGGGTCAGAACGGCTTGTTACGCTTGCGGCGCATGCTGGGCTTATTCACTTTCTTTTATGCGAGCCTGCATTTCCTGACCTTCCTCTGGTTTGATCACTTTTTTGATCTGACAGACATGGTGCGGGATGTGCTGAAGCGACCCTTCATCGCGATGGGTTTCTCTGCTTTTGTGCTGCTGATACCGCTGGCCGTGACCAGTAACGACGCAATGGTCAGGAAGCTGGGCAGAAAATGGGCAGTACTGCATCGCCTAATTTATCTGATTGCGGTGCTATCCATTCTGCATTTCTGGTGGATGCGGGCGGGGAAAAATAATTTTACCGAGCCGCTGATCATGGGCGTTATCGTCGCGGTGCTGCTGGTATTGCGACTGATCGGTGCGCGCCTGCATGCATTGCAGAGACGATAAGCTGTCCTGAAAACACCCAAGACCCATCCTTACTGAGGAATGGATTCCAGAGCAAACAACTCTGCGGGTGTTTCCCGTCGGCGAATCAGACTGAACTTGTTACCACTCACCAGAACCTCGGCTGCACGGCCCCGCGTGTTGTAGTTCGATGCCATCGTCATACCGTAAGCACCTGCAGACATGATCGCCAGTAAATCACCCGGAGCAATCGCCAGTGCGCGCCCGCGGGCGAGCCAGTCACCGGATTCACAGACCGGACCCACGACGTCATAGAGCTGTGGGTCACCGGATTGTGGTTTGACCACCTGGACGCCATGCCAGGCTTCATACATTGCGGGGCGCATCAGATCATTCATTGCTGCATCAACCACAGCAAAATTCTTTGTGCTGCCATGCTTCAGATAATGGACCTCAGTCAGCAGAACGCCGGCGTTGCCCACAATAGAGCGGCCAGGTTCGAACATGATGGTCAGAGGTTTGCTGTCATATTTCTCGGCACGCCAGCGATCGATACGTGTGAATAGTCGTCCGAGATAGTCCGCGACAGGCACAGGTTTTTCCTGGTCATAGCAGATGCCAATGCCGCCACCGATATCCAGATGATGCAGGGCGATGCCCTCGCTGGCCAGCTGGTCGACCAGCTCGATAATCTTGTCCAGTGCTTCCAGCAGCGGTGCATCATCCAGCAACTGCGAGCCGATGTGGCAATCGATACCTGTCACTTCAAGGTGGGGCAGGCTCGCTGCCACCCGGTAGGTTGGCAGCGCATCTTCAAAGGCGATGCCAAACTTGTTGTCTTTGAGACCGGTGGAAATGTACGGATGCGTCTTAGGATCGACGTCCGGGTTGACGCGCAGGGATATACGCGCTCGCTTGCCCAGGCTGGCCGCGACTTCATTGAGGCGATGCAGCTCGGGAATCGATTCGACGTTAAAGCATAGAATGTCATGCGAGAGTGCCAGCTGCATCTCATCGCGGGTTTTGCCCACGCCGGAAAAAATAACCTTTTGCGGATTTCCACCTGCCGCGATCACGCGTTCCAGCTCGCCGCCTGAGACGATGTCAAAGCCCGATCCCAGTTTCGCCAGCAGGTTCAGTATCGCCAGATTGGCGTTCGACTTGACCGCGTAGCAGATCAGTGATGACGTATCATCGCGGCCATGCGCGCGGCAGGCATGGGCGTAAGCAAGGAAATTTTCCGTCACGCTGGCGCTTGAGTAGACGTAGGTTGGCGTACCAAAGGCTTGGGCGATAGCGCTCAGTGCAACGCCTTCGGCGAACAGCTCGCCGTCACGATATTGGAAATGCGAAATATTCACGGCTTTCAGGGCTGGCGAGCGTTGTCGGGTTTGGTGGCGGGTTGAGCATCAAACTCAGTATCGTTCTTTGTGCTGGGCGCGGGGCGGTCCGGCAGATACAGCGGACCATATTGCCCGCATGCGCTCAGGCCGGATAATGCGATCGCCGCTAAAATAATGCCGAATCTGTGCATGATGAACAAAAAGCTTTGCAGACCGTTTCGATGCCGGAACGCTGTCTGTTGTCTGTTAAAAATCTACCGGAGTTTAGCATGAGCGAATCCGAGTTCCTGACCGTTGCCGAGGCCGCGATCGATGCGATCGAAATCGGGATGGAGCGTGCCGCCGAAGCGGCCGATGTTGATCTGGAATGCAGCCGCAGCGGTAATGTCCTCGAAATCGAATTTATCGATCAGGGCTCGAAAATCATCGTTAACACGCAGGCGGCGATGCAGGAAATCTGGGTCGCTGCACGCGCCGGTGGTTTCCATTACCGGATGGCAGACGACCAGCACTGGAAAGACACCCGGGACGGATCAGAGCTCTTCGCCGCGCTGTCGCAGCTGGCCAGTGCGCAGGCTGGCGCGAGCCTGAATCTCACCCTGCCTTAGAGCCTCTCAGAAAATCTCGCTCTGAGGCTCGTCCTCTTTTTTCTCTCCGGGTTTCTCGGCATCGCCTGAAGGCGTCAATCCGACCGAGGTGACACCGCTGCCGTCGGCAAACTCGGTGTAGACGTAATCACCCGCATAAGTGGTGACCCCCTCGGGCATGGACTTTTCCTGCACTGGTAATCCCTGCAGCGCCTTCTGCATGTAACTGATCCAGATCGGCAGTGCCAGACCGCCCCCTGTCTCACGGCTGCCGAGATTTCTGGGTTTGTCGAAGCCTATCCATGCGACACCCACCAGTTTCGGGTGGTAGCCTGCAAACCAGGCGTCGATGGAATCATTGGTGGTACCGGTCTTGCCGGCGATGTCCGGACGTTTCAGTGCCAGTGCACGCATCGCGGTGCCATGCCTGACCACATCCTTGAGCATGCTATCGACCAGAAACGCGTTGCGCGCATCGATAACGCGGAGATTTTCATCACCAGCACGTTCCGGGCTGACCTGAAAAAGTGTCCGACCATTGTTATCTGTGATTTTGGAAATCAGATAAGGGTTGATTTTGTATCCGCCGTTCGCAAACACGGCATAGGCTCCTGCCATTTGCAGGGGTGTGACAGCGCCGGCACCGAGGGCCATGGTCAGGTAGGGTGGATTTTTTTCCCGGTCAAATCCGAAACGGGTCACATATTCCTGCGCGTAATTCACACCGATACGGTCGAGGATGCGAATCGACACCATATTCTTCGAGCGGGTCAGCCCTTTTCGCATGGACAGCGGACCATCATATTTGCCGTCTGAGTTCTTGGGTTCCCACGCCTGAGAGCCTGTCTTTCCGGCATCGAAGACGATCGGCGCATCGTTGATCATGGTCGCAGGCGACAGACCTTTTTCCAGTGAGGCCGAGTAGATGAAAGGCTTGAACGTCGAGCCGGGCTGACGCCAGGCTTGCGTCACATGGTTGAATTTAGTTCGGCTGAAGTCAAATCCACCCACCAGCGATTTGATGCGGCCATCTTCGGAACTGACCGACACAAACGCCGCTTCAACTTCGGGTAACTGAATGATGGTCCAGCCTGCGCCTTCCTGCATCACCCGAATGATCGCGCCGCGCCGTATGCGTTTGTTGGCAGGCATCTTATCGGTCAGTGCGGTGGCGGCTGCGCCGAGGGCGGTATTGGCGATCGTAATTTCTTCGCCGGATGCCAGCACGGCGCGTACACTTTTAGGTGTTGTCGACAACACGACGGCGGCAATGATGCCATCGCTATCCGGATGTTCAGCCAGCTCGGATTCGATCGCAGCTTCTGCTTCTGATTTATTCGCCGGAATATCCATGTAGCCTTCCGCGCCACGATAAGGCTGACGTTTTTCGTACTCAAGCACGCCACGGCGCAATGCCAGATAGGCAGCATCCTGGTCGGCCTTGGTAATCGTCGTAAATACATTCAGCCCGCGCGTGTAAGCATCTTCTTTGAACTGGTCGTACACCATCTGGCGCGCCATTTCGGACACGTACTCGGCATGAATACCAAAATCCGTGCTGTCCATCTTGATGCGCAATTCCTCATCCCGCGCGTTTTCATACTGGGCAGTAGTGATGTAGCCCAGATCGTGCATGCGCTGCAAAATATATTGCTGACGTGCTTTGGCTCGCTTGGGATTGACGACGGGGTTATTGGCCGAGGGTGCCTTGGGCAAACCCGCCAGCATCGCCGCCTCTGCGATCGTAATTTCACCTAATTTTTTACCGAAATAGATCTGCGCTGCAGAGGCAAAGCCGTAAGCGCGCTGACCCAGATAGATCTGATTCATATACAGCTCGAGAATCTGGTCTTTGGTCAGGGTTTTTTCTATTTTCCAGGCAAGCAGGACTTCGTAGAGTTTGCGCTTGATGGTTTGTTCGCTGGACAGGAAAAAATTCCGCGCTACTTGCTGGGTAATGGTTGATGCACCCTGGCGACTGCCGCCAAAGGTATTGTTAATCATCGCGCGCAGGATGCCCCAGTAATCAACACCACCGTGTTCATAGAACCGATCATCCTCGATGGCCAGCACCGCTTGCTTCATGACCGGGGGAATATCTTTGTAGCGGACGAGGCTACGGCGCTCTTCGCCGAATTCTCCAATCAGCATGTTATCTGCCGAAAATACACGCAGCGGTATTTTGGGCTGATAAGTTGCCAGCGCATCAATGTCCGGCAGCGTAGGGTAAGCCATCATCAGGATGAAACCCGCCAGCAGCACAACAATCACTGCAAGGCCCCCCACCGTGCTGAGCAGACTGAGCGCCAATTTGATCGGCGCCGGCAGAAGGAATGGTCGTTCGCCCTGAGGCGCATCCCCGTTCGGAGTGGATGAATTCATTCGGGAAGAAGTGATGGAGGCATGAATGCCTTGATGTCGCTCATTATAACGGCTGACTCACAGCCGGCTGCGCGTTCACGTCGAACTCGGGATAGCGGATAGGGCTTGCCAGTCGATCGCATTGAACCTGCGCGAAACACAGATCTTCTGTTCCCCTGCCTCAGTAATCTGATTTGCGTCAGCATTTGACAACGCCAGCCTGACGCGACTTTACATTCTGAAAAGGCACTTGTTAGCATCCGCGTCGTATTTTAAAAATAGCAATATCTCTCGCGCGGAGTGCGTACGCATGCTTTCTCTGGGGTCATGGTTTCGTCGTCATCAGACACCGGTGCTCGGCATCGACGTCAGTCCGGGCGGAATCCGCATCATGGAACTCATGCGTGAGGGTAAAAGTTATCGGGTCGCGCATTTTGCACAAGAGTCCCTGCCGCCGGGAGCGCTGCGTGATGGTGGTTTTGCGCAGATGGATACGCTCACCGAATCCTTGCACCGGGGGCTGAGAGCCAGTGGTTCTCGTTTGCGCACCGCTGCGATGGCCTTACCTTCTGGCGCCGTCATAAAAAAAATGCTGATGCTTCCCGCCAGCCTGTATGAAGAAGAGCTGGAAATACAGGTCGAGACTGAGGCCAGCCAGGCGTTGCCATTTCCACTCGATGAGATCAGCCTGGATTTCTCAGTGGTTGGTCCCTCCGCGACCAATGAGGGCTATGTCGACGTGATGCTGGTCGCGGCGCGCAAGGAGCGCATTGATGAAAGACTGGCGCTGGCGGAGGCAGCCGGCTTGCGTCCTCTGGTGATCGATCTCGAATCACAGGCAATGACTACCGCTTTGAACCTGCTGGATTCTCAGATCAGGCTCGACAGCAATCAGCCGGTTGCACTGCTGCAGCTGGGCATTGAGGGTAGCCATTGCGCAGTGATGCTCAATGATCTGGTCATTTTCGAACGCGAACTCGGATTGTCGCTGCCCAGAGCAGATCAGGAAAAATCGCGCGCTGCTGCAGAATCACTAAGAGAAACTGTTTGTCAGGAACTGATGCGCGCATTGCAACTGTTCGCCACATCAACACCCTATGCGGGTGTTGCGCATATCTATATCGCGGGCAATGCTCATCTCCTGGGTGCGGATCTCGCGACTTTCGTGCAGCACAGAGTCGGTAGGCCGGTGTCGCTGCCTGATCCTTTTGCAGGAATGCACTTCCCATCCACCGATCGCCGGATGGGTGAAGACTCCCCCGCGTGGCTGATTGCCTGTGGTCTGGCATTGCGGAGTTTCTCCACATGATCGTGTTTAATCTGTTGCCCTGGCGTGAGGTGCAGCGGCGCGAGCGCAGGCGGCTGTTTAACGGCATGCTGGTTTTGTCAGGCCTTTGCGGATTGATCGTGGTGTTGATGGTCGGCGCGGTGAATGCTGCGCACTTATCGACCCAGCAAAGTCGCAATACGATGCTGCTGTCCGAAAATACCATTCTCGATAGCCGTTTGCAGGAAATCAAACATCTGCGTCAGGATATCGATGCCCTCAAGGCCCGACAGAATGCGGTGGAAAATCTGCAATCTGACCGCAGTCTGCCGGTGCGCCTGCTTGACGAATTGGCGAATCGCGTACCGTCCGGCGTCGTGCTGAAATCCATCAGACAAACCGATCATCTTGTTCTTACCGGATTCGCGCAATCGAATGCCCGTGTTTCGGAATTACTTCGCAATCTGGCGGAATCCTCGTCCACCATGGGTCAGGCTGAGCTGGTCGAGATCAAGGCCGCCAGTTTGGGTCAGGGAAAAGAAGCGAGAAAAGTCTACGAATTCAACGTCGCCATCATGTCGCCAGCGGTGGTCAAACAGCCATGACGCTGCCCGATCACCGCGCCTGGTTCAATGGGCATGCATTCGCTCGACAGTTTCAGGGCTTACAGGGGCGACATCCCGGCAACTGGCCTCTGATTCCCCGGATGTTATGTGGCCTCGCTGTGGCGGTACTGGTCATCATTGCGGGCGGTTGGCTGGTCTGGAGCGCGCAATGGGAAGATCTGGCTCAGGGTGAAGCTGAAGAAGAGCGCCAGAAAAAAACCTTCATCGAAAAAGTCCGACAGGCAGGACATCTCGATATTTTGCGGCAGCAAAAAGCGCAAGTGCAGTCGCAGGTTGAAAAGCTTGAACAACAACTGCCCGGAAAATCTGAAATGGATGCCTTGCTGTCGGAAATTAATCAGGCAGGCGTCAGCCGTGGTCTGCAGTTCGAGTTATTCAAGCCAGGTCAGGTCAGATTGCATGACTACTACGCGGAATTGCCAATACAAATCAAACTCACAGGTAATTATCATGCGCTCGCCGGCTTTGCCAGCGACATCGCCAATTTGCCGCGCATTGTCACGCTTGACCGAATTGTCATTACACAGCTGCGCGATAGCTTGCAAAGCTTCGAAGGCACGATTCACACTTTCCGTTATCTCGACAAGGAAGAGATAGCGCTGCAAAAAAAACGAGCCGAAGATGATAAAAAGCGAGGCAAAAAATGACACGCCTCACCGCAGCAATAGTTGTCAGTCTACTGGCTGGCTGCACGGAGGCACCGGAGCATGATTTGCGTACGTGGATGAGCGAAGTCAGGCGACAGTCTCATCCTGTGCCCGGTGAATTGCCACGACGTCCGCGGATTCAGGAATTTCAGTATGAGGCAGGCGGTCGGCTCGATCCATTTGATATGGGAAAAATCGCCGCTGCGACCAGTCCTGACCCGAACGCATCAGGTTTGCAGCCGGATACACGTCGGACAGCTGAACCGCTGGAATCTTTTCCGCTCGATAACCTGCGCCTCGTGGGCAGTCTGCGCCGGCGGGGGCAGGTCGTTGCGCTGGTCGAGGCAGACAAAGTGATTCATCAGGTGCAGATAGGCAGCCACCTCGGACCGGATATGGGCAAGGTCATTGCCATTGACGAAGGGGCTATCGAGCTTGAAGAAATGGTGCAGGACGCTGGCAATCGCTGGTCGAGGCGGCGTGTCCGACTGGTCATGCAGGAGAAACGCTGATGAGGGCAGGGATGGTGTGGGTGTGGCGTTGTTGGATGGTCTGCCTGATGGGACTGATCGGTGGCACGATCCCGGACGCGCGGTCGGAGCAGAATACGATTACCGCTATCGAGGCCAGTCACGCCGGATCGGTACTGACGGTGCGTATTCCGATGCGTCGGGCACCCGCTGCAGTGCCGGGCAGTTTCTCCACTGTGAGCCCTCCCAGAATCGTGCTCGATTTTCCAGACACGCTCAACGCCACGGGGAAGGCGCGGCAAGTGTTTGATACCGGTGAGCTGCGCCATGCCGATCTGGTACAGGCCGCAGGCCGCACGCGTATCGTGCTCAATCTTAAGCGTCCGCAGCAGTTCAGCATGCGCGTTGCGGGTGAGGCTGTCATCATCACGCTGGCAGAGCAGAAAGCTGACTCTGACAAGAGCGCGCATGCAGCGAATCTGGCGGTCGACAAAAATGCGATTGTCGACATGGATTTTCGGCGTGGTGAAGGTGACGCCGGACGCATCATCATTGATCTGGCAAAAACCCAGTCCTCCGTTGATGTGCGCCGGCAGGGCCAGTCGCTGATCGTCGATTTCATGAAAACCGGCTTGCCCGAACTACTGCGCCGCAAACTCGATGTCAGCGATTTTGGTACGCCGGTCCAATTCATCACTACGCGCGCTGATGGGGATACGGTACGCATGCTCGTTGAGCCGCGCGGTCAATGGGAGCATCTCGCCTGGCAGACCGATCGCCGGCTGGTGCTTGAAGTGCGATCGGTAAAGCCGGATGATGGCAAAACGCCGTTTGGAAATCGCGGTTATCGCGGTGACAAGCTGTCGATGAACTTTCAAAACATCGAAGTGCGAGCCTTGTTGCAAGTGATCGCCGACTTTACCGGGCTCAATGTGGTGGCCAGCGACAGCGTGAGCGGCAATCTCACCCTGCGGTTGAAGGATGTGCCCTGGGATCAGGCACTCGACATTGTGATGCAGGCGCGGGGGCTGGATATGCGCCGTAACGGCAATGTGATCTGGATCGCGCCCAAGGATGAATTGCTGACCAAGGAGAGGCTGGAGCTGGAGCAACGTGCACAGATCTCGGAGCTGGAGCCTTTGGTAACCGAGACCTTCCAATTGAATTATCAGAAAGCCGACGCCTTTCGTCAGGTCTTCGGGCTGGATGGGCAGGTAGGACGTGGCAGCATTTTGTCACGCCGGGGCAGCGCATCGGCCGAGCCTCGCACCAACAAGTTGTTCGTCACGGATACCCCAAGTCGACTGGAGGAAGTACGCAAGCTGATACAACTGACCGATATACCCACACGTCAGGTGATGATTGAGGCGCGTATTGTGGAGGCGGATGATACGTTTAGTCGAAATCTGGGGGTGAAACTTGGTTTTGCTGATATGCGCACGCTGCGAGGTTCTACAACAGGGGTCAATTTGCCCGGTACAAGTCGGCTTTCAGTGAGCGGTAACTATCTGGGCGTGGGTGAGCAGACCGGACAGGCGGTGCTAACGCAGCAGGCGTACAACAACACGCAGTTCATCAATTTGCCCGCTGCTTCGATTAATGGCGCGGCACCGGCGAGCCTGGGCGTCAGTTTGTTTTCAGCCAGCGCCAATCGTTTTTTGAATCTCGAGTTGTCGGCGCTGGAAGCGGACGGCAAGGGGAAAATCATCTCCAGTCCACGCGTTGTCACCGCTGATCAGCAACCGGCGCTGATTGAGCAGGGTGAGGAAATTCCCTTTCAGCAGGCCACCAGCAGTGGTGCGACTTCGGTTCAGTTCAAGAAGGCGAATCTCAAGCTGGAGGTCACGCCCCAGATCACACCGGATGGCAATGTCATTCTGGTAGTGGATGTGGCCAAAGATTCGCGGGGTGTCGCCGTCGGCTCCAGCTTCGCGATCAATACCAAGCATGTGAAAACGAATGTTCAGGTTGAAAATGGCGGCACGGTGGTGTTAGGAGGTATCTTTACTCAAACCGAAATCGACAGCGAGCTCAAGGTACCGGTACTGGGCGATATTCCGGTACTCGGACGTTTGTTTCGCAGTAATCGCCGCACCCGTGACCAGACCGAGTTGCTGATTTTTATAACGCCAAGGATTGTGGCGGACACCCCTCTGGGGCGTTGAACGCCGTTCCAACCTGCCGCCCACTTGTCCGGGCGGCCGTCGACCGACAGCGGATGCGATAAACTGTTGTCTTTCCGGGGAAATACGCCCGAATGGCGGCAACGATGCAGAATCCGACAAACAATATCTTTCTGGTTGGCCTGATGGGCTCGGGCAAGACCACGATAGGCCGCTCGCTTGCAAAGAAACTGAATTTGCGTTTCGTTGATGCCGATCAGGAAATCGAGGCGCGTACCGGCGCCTCTATCCCGCTCATTTTTGAGATCGAAGGCGAAGCCAGTTTCCGGCAGCGGGAAGCGGACGTCATTCGGGATCTCACTGCGCAACAAGGTATCGTGCTGGCGACAGGTGGCGGTGCCGTGCTGAACGACACCAGCCGGAAGCTCTTGCGCGAGCGTGGTACCGTCGTTTACTTGCGCGCTTCGGTGGCCAGTATTCTTCAGCGCACCAGTCACGATAAAAATCGTCCGCTGCTTCAAACTGCCGATCCGAGAGCGAAGATAGAGGAACTCTCCCGCCAGCGTTCGCCGTTGTATCAGGAAGTTGCGCATATCACCATTGAAACCGGCAGACCCAATGTGCATTCGGTGGTGCAAAATATTCTGTCCCAACTTGAGCGAAACACCTCCGGCTCACTGGCGAATGACGCGTTGTTAAACTCTACTGACCATCGCGAAGCCGCTTCCGATTCCCTGCCATGACATCCACTCATTCTGTTTTTGCCGAACTCACGGTAGCGCTGGGCGAGCGCAGCTATCCCATCCTTATCGGACGGCATTTGCTGGATCAGCCGGGCTTTGCGGATCGCATTCCCGGAAAGCGGGTTGCGATCGTCACCAACACCGTCGTCGCGCCGCTCTACCTCGAGCGGCTGACTTCGATGCTCGAAGCCGCTGGCAAGCAGTGTCTGGCGATCGTGCTGCCTGACGGTGAAGAAGAAAAAAATGTGAATAACCTAATGCGCATTTTTGATGTGCTGCTCGAACATAAATGCGATCGAAAAACGACGCTGGTAGCGCTGGGTGGCGGCGTGATCGGTGACATGACTGGGTTTGCTGCAGCCACCTATATGCGCGGTGTACCTTTCGTGCAGATTCCCACGACGCTGCTGGCTCAGGTAGATTCGTCCGTTGGTGGCAAGACGGCGATCAATCATCCGCTGGGTAAAAACATGATAGGTGCGTTCTATCAACCGCAATCGGTACTTGCCGACACGGCGACGCTGGCCTCGCTGCCGCAGCGGGAACTCTCTGCGGGTCTGGCGGAAGTGATCAAGCATGGCGCTATTATTGATGCCGGATTTTTTGGCTGGCTGGAGCAGCATATGGAACAGCTGATGGCGCGCGATGATGTGGCGCTCGCTCAAGTGATTCAGCGTTCCTGTGAAATCAAGGCCGATGTGGTGCGACAGGATGAGCGTGAATCCGGTTTGCGGGCGATTCTGAATTTCGGTCACACGTTCGGGCATGCGATTGAGGCCGGTCTCGGTTATGGCGAGTGGCTGCATGGCGAAGCCGTGGGTTGCGGAATGGTGATGGCAGCAGATCTCTCGCATCGGCTGGGTTATCTGTCGGCGCAAGACCAGTCGCGAATAACCGCCCTGGTAAAAGCAGCCGGCTTGCCGGTGGTGGCGCCGGATCTCGGCGTGGATCGCTGGCTGGAGCTAATGGAAGTCGACAAAAAAAATGAAGGTGGTCAGATCAAATTCATTTTGCTCAAGCCACTGGGTCAGGCGACGATCACGGGTGTACCCGACGATCTGCTCAGGGCCACGCTGGCTGCCTGTGTCGGCTCAGGTGCTGAGCAGGGATCATGATGACTGATTTTGAAGCGCACCTCGCGCCGTATGCTGCTCGTTCAGCTGCATCTCTTGGCCGTCATTTTCCCGAAGGATCCTCCGATACGCGCAGCGAATTTCAGCGCGATCGTGATCGCATCATCCATTGCACTGCGTTTCGCCGGCTGGAATACAAGACCCAGGTTTTCGTCAACCATGAAGGTGATCTGTTTCGTACCCGGCTGACCCACAGCATCGAGGTCGCACAAATTGCCCGCTCTCTCGCGCGCAATCTCCAACTGAATGAAGATCTGGTCGAAGCCATCTCGCTGGCGCATGATCTCGGACATACCCCGTTCGGCCATGCCGGACAGGATGCGCTCAACGCGTGCATGAAAGACTACGGTGGTTTTGAGCACAATCTGCAGAGCCTGCGCGTAATCGACAAGCTCGAGCAGCGTTATGGTGCGTTTGATGGCCTGAACCTGATGTTCGAAACCCGCGAGGGCGTGCTCAAGCATTGCTCGCTGCCGAACGCCGGACAGTTGGGCGAGATTGGCCGCCGCTTTATCGAACGTAAGCAACCCAGTCTCGAAGCGCAGTTGGCCAATCTGGCTGACGAGATTGCCTATAACAATCACGACATCGATGATGGTCTTCGATCCGGCTTGCTCACGACCGCGCAGCTGGATGAAGTATCGCTCTATGCGCGCTACTGGTCGCAGGTGCAGAAAGAATTTCCGGGTATTCAGGGGCGACGCGCCATCAATGAAACGGTGCGGCGCATGATTAATGCACTGGTGGTTGATCTGATCGAAACCTCACGTGCGCGTATTCGCGATGCCGGCGTGAAGTCCATTGAGGATGTGCGCAACGCGCCCGCGCTGATTGCCTTCTCCGACGACATGAAACAGGAAGCGCAAGTGCTCAAGCGCTTCCTCAGGACCAATCTCTATCAGCACTACGTGGTTAACCGCATGACCAGCAAGGCTCGGCGCATTGTCACGGACCTGTTCACTATCTTTCTCGAAGGCCCGCAGCTAATGCCGCCGGATTATCAGACGAGCAGCGGGAATGTGGATGATCAGGCGCGCAAGGTGGCCGACTATATTGCTGGCATGACGGATCGTTATGCGATGCGCGAGTATCGCCGTTTGTTTGCAGTCGACGAGATCTGATCAGGATGCTGCCAGCGCGCGCAGCGGATGCGCATAGGCTGGCCAGGCACTTTCAAAGAAGCGTTCCACCATCGCTGGCGTCACTTCAGCTACCGTCGCGGGATTCCACTTCGGTGCATGGTCTTTGTCGATCGCCAGCGCGCGCACGCCTTCCAGCACCTCGCCGTGTTCGAAACAACGTCTGACCATCGTGCGCTCCATGCGCAGGCAGTCGCCAATACTCATCGTGGCAGCGCGTCGCAGCTGTGACAAGGTGACGGACATCATCAGTGGCGAACGCTTGTGCATGATCGCTAGCGTTTTGGCAGCAAACTCGCTGGTGTCCGCAGACAAAGAAGCCATCAGGGCTGCGACGGAATCTGTCGAAAAATGATGCTCGATGGCTTCCCGAGCTGCCGCAAGCCGGCTGCTCGCCGGATCGGCCTGCGACGCGAAGGGTGCGGCGAAGGCGGTGATCGCATCGCGCAGACCGCCAGCAGGTGATGACAGCACGACTGACTGCAGAGCCGGCAGCTCGGCGGCGGATACAAACACATCAGCAAGCCCGGCATACAGGGCGTCAGCGGCAGCGATCATATCGCCCGTCACGCCAAGATAGGTGCCCAGTTGTCCGTTGGCGCGCGATAAAAAGTGTCCGCCACCGACATCAGGGAAAAGTCCGATGCCCACTTCAGGCATCGCCATTTTCGTGCGCTCGGTAACGACGCGGATTCTCGCCGCCGGCCCTGCCTGAGCAATCCCCATGCCGCCTCCCATGACCACGCCATCCATCAGCGCAATATAGGGCTTCGGGTAGTGGTGAATCAGGTGATTGAGCGCGTATTCTTCAGTAAAAAAGTCCTCGATCAGTGCCGCCCCTTCGGTGGCTGTCGCTTTGCCCTTTTGATAGAAAAACCGGATATCTCCGCCCGCGCAGTAGGCCTTCTCGCTGCTGCTGCGAACCATCACCTGATGAATGTCTTGTGCATCGCGCCAGGCCAGCAAAGCGCCGGTCATCGTGCGCACCATGTCCAGCGTGAGTGAATTCAGGGCGCTCGGGCGGTTGAGTGTAATGATGCCGGTGTGGCCACTAACTTCGGTCAAAACAAGGTCGTTCATGGCGTGGGGTCAGGCTAATGCAGGATGGAAAGACCCGAGTTTATCGGGAATTGACGGACTTGCACTTTGCAAGCGGGAAAGCCCCTCTTCATCGCATGAAAAAGGGGCGCGGTGGCGCAAAAAGGGGCGCGGTGGCGCAAAAAGGGGCGCGATTGCGCCCCTGGCAGGATCGAAAGAAAAGAGGTCAGGCCGTTTCGGTTTCCGGACCGGAGTAGCGCTTGATGCCTTCATGCTGATGGTCCTGGATCTTGTTCTTATGCTTGAGGACCTGACGATCAAGCTTGTCCATCAGCAGATCGATAGCCGCATACATGTCCTGGGCTTCGCTTTCGACATGCAAATCCTTGCCGCTCAAATGCAGGTTGATGTCCGCACGCTGGCGTTTTTCTTTTTCAGTGAGGGAATCGACGGTGAGGGTGACGGTGACGTCAATGACGTTATCAAAATGACGTTTGATGCGTTCGAGCTTGTTTTCTACATATTCCCGCAGAGAGGGGGTGATTTCCAGATGATGTCCGCTGATCTTCAGATTCATACAGAGTGCTCCTTGGTATGGCGTTGCTGCCGTTTCTGCAGTGAACCTTCAGAGTGGGGTTCACAGGGCGTGCCGCAACGGTTAAAAACTCGGGAAGCTACAGGGACTTGCGCAGGTTGACCGGGGGAATTTTCAGGGCTTCGCGATACTTTGCCACCGTACGTCTTGCGACGACCATTCCCTGTTCAGCCAGCATATCCGTGATTTTGCTATCGGAAAACGGGTTCTTCGGGTCCTCAGCTCCTATCAGTTGTTTGATCAAAGCACGTATGGCTGTCGAGGATGCTTCACCGCCGGCCTCTGTGGCGACATGGCTGCCAAAAAAGTATTTCAATTCGAACATGCCGTGCGGCGTCAGCATGTATTTTTGTGTCGTTACACGAGAAATGGTGCTCTCATGAAGACCCAGTGTATCAGCTATTTCTCGCAGTACAAGGGGCTTCATCGCGACTTCCCCGTGAGAAAAAAAATTACGTTGTCTCTCTACTATCGCCTGGGAGACTCGCAGAATCGTATCGAAGCGCTGGCGCATGTTTTTGATCAGCCATTTGGCCTCCTGAAGCTGCGACGCCATCGACCCCTCCCCCTTGTTCTGCTTGAGGATATTGGCGTACATCGCATTGACGCGCAGCTTGGGCATCACATCCCGGTTCAGGGTCACTGACCACCCATTCTTTGCGCGTTTGACAATCACATCCGGCACCACATAATCTGAAGCGTCCCCTGCATACGGTGCACCCGGATGCGGATTACAGGACTTGATCACGACTTGCGCTTCACGCAAATCTTCATCGTCGCAATCCAGCGCCTTTTTCAGTTTGTTGAACTCGCGCTGGGCGAATAGTTCAAGGTAATTCTCTACCAGTGTCAGCGCCATCCGACGCGTCACAAAAGGTACTTTTTCCATGCGCCTGATTTGCAGTGACAGGCATTCCGATGCATTACGCGCGCCGACACCTGCAGGGTCGAAACTTTGCAGCAGTTTCAGCGCCACTTGCATCTCATCGATATCGATGTCGAGCTCTTCCGGCAGCCGTGCGTGAATATCTTCCAGCGGCTCTTCCAGATAGCCATTGTCATCCAGCGCCTCGATCAGCAACTCCACCAGCGCACGATCACGACGGTTATCCACGGTGACCGACAGTTGTTCCAGTAGATGCTCGCGCAGCGTGCATTCATGCGCCTCCAGCTGAGGACGCGCGTTGTCATCTTCGGGCGCCTTGGACGAGCGGGCAACGTCATCAAAGCTCCACTCAGCTTCGCTACCGCCGCTCTCTTCACCGGGTGAGGGGGCATCGAAACCACTGTCGGCAGCGGCGCTGGCATCACTTGCGGGTTCGCTTTCGGCGGCAGACGCGGTGGGCGCCTGGCTAATCACGCCATCGCCGAGCAGGCGGATCGAATTGTCGAGCGGATCGTCGAGTCGTTCCAGCAAGGGGTTATCGGTCAGCATCTGCTCCAGCTCCTGGTGCAGTTCCAGCGTGGACAGCTGCAGCAGCCGTATCGATTGCTGCAGCTGTGGCGTCAAGGCCAGGTGCTGGGAAACGCGGAGCTGTAGGGTCTGCTTCATTCAGGCGTGCCCTTACATTCGGAAATTTTCGCCGAGATAAACCCGACGAACTGACTCATTGGTGATGATCTCGCCGGGACTGCCTGAGGCCAGTACCGAGCCCTGATTGATGATGTAAGCGCGATTACAGATGCCGAGGGTTTCTCGCACATTGTGATCCGTAATCAGCACGCCGATCCCGCGTTCTTTCAGAAAACGTACGATGCGCTGGATTTCGATGACCGCAATCGGATCAACACCGGCAAAGGGTTCGTCCAGCAAAATGAAGCGTGGATTGCTGGCCAGTGCACGCGCGATTTCAACGCGGCGTCGTTCGCCACCGGAGAGCGACAGCGCCGGATTTTCTCGCAGACTGTCGATCTGTAATTCTTCCAGTAGCGTGTTGAGTCTCTGATCAATTTCACTACGATCGAGTGGTTTTCCGCCCGACTTTTGCAGTTCGAGCACCGCACGGATATTGTCTTCGACCGACAGCTTGCGGAACACCGATGCTTCCTGCGGCAGATAGGACAGACCGCGCTCTGCGCGGCGATGAATAGGCAGGCTAGAGATACGCTCGCCGTCGAGCAGGATCTCGCCCGCCTCCGATGGCACCAGACCGACGATCATGTAAAACGATGTGGTCTTGCCTGCGCCATTCGGACCCAGCAGACCGATCACTTCGCCGCTGGCCACTTCAAGCGACACATCCTGCACGACGCGCCGTGCACCATAACTTTTCTGCAGGTGGCGTACGCTCAGCGTACTGATGGCGCCAGGTATCATGAGCTTATTTTTCCCCGTTGCGCGGCTGGATGATGACGCGGACTCTGCCACCGCCGGGTTTGCTCTCACCACTGGTCGAATTGGTCACCGTATAAAACTCGGTTCGGCTGTCATAAGAAAGAAACTCGCCCTCGACTTCGTCGGTGACCTTGCCGCCTTCGGTCATTTTGATTTTCGCGTTTTTGTACAGTTTGGCAATCTCGGTTTTGGTGTCGTACTCGATACGATCCGCGGCGCTGCCATCGATCCACATGTCTTTGCCACCATCGCGCTTCTGACGAAATTTGGTCACACCGCCCGGCGCTGCATACAACGTGGCGAATTGATTGCCTGCCGAGTCTTTGCGAACCAGCATTTTGTCCGCATGCATGACCAGCGTGCCGCGTGTCAGTACGACGTTGCCGGTGAAGACATTGGTTTGTTTGGTTTCATCGTAGGTGGCCTGATTGGCTTCGACCTGAGTCGGCTTGTCGAAATCCGCTTTTTCCGCCTGCGCGAGCGGCACAATGACGGCGGCGAGCAGCGCTGCAAAGCTGCACAGAATCAGGCGAGGCCGGGAAATATTTTTTATCACTGATATCCTCTAACGTTGGTTGGGGGGTGGATAAATCCCGCTGACGCTGTTCTCCAGCGTGAGCTGCCGCGTTGCATTATTGGCGACCATGCCGGTACCCGACAACTGCATCCCGCCCGAGCGGATGTCGACCCGTCGGTCTGTGGTCACGATATCTTTTTCCGGAAGCACCAGCATGTATTCGGAAGTCACGGTCAGCGCCTGATCGCCGCGCACTTGCGCGCGTTCAAGAATGACGTTGTTCATCAGGCGGACTTCAGTGCGGTCGCGATTGACGGTAGCGCGCTCCGCTTGCAGCGTGGTGGGTGGTCGGTTTGGCGAGAAGTTACGCACCACCGGTTTCTCAATCACACTGTTTTTATCGACCGGGTAGTGGGTCAATTTCCGGCCCTCGATCACATATTCCACCCGACCGCGGGCGTCGAGTTTCGAATAGGTGAAGTTCTCAGCGAAATAGTCTGGCTCGGTACGCTGGCTTTGTGCCGTGGTGCCATCTGAGGGCCGATTACTGACTTCGAGCAGCCAGAAGCTGCCCGCCGCCAGTACCACGCCAAACGCCAGCATTAGCAACGCAGGTCTGCGCTGATGACTGAACAGACTCACGTCAGGTACGGCGCCAGCGCCGCCTCGTATTTGTTTTGTGCGCGCAAGATGAAATCGCACACTTCACGAACGGCACCCCGGCCGCCACTCGCCTGGGCCACATAATGAGCGCGCGTGCGCACTTCCGCATGTCCGTTGGGCACGCTGGCCGCAAATATGACCCGGGTCATCACTGGCAGATCAATAACATCATCGCCCATAAAACCGCAATCCTGCGCAGTGAGTCCGGTATCAGCGAGCAGTGTGTCGAATGCCGAGCGTTTGTCATGAATGCCCTGCAGCACGGTGCCGATTCCGAGATCCGCCGCACGCCGCGCCACGATGGGTGATTGCCGGGCGCTGATAATGGCGGTTTTAACGCCCGATTGCTGAAGCAGCTTGATGCCGTGGCCATCGAGAACATTGAAAGTTTTCATGATCTCGCCATCGCTGCCGTAACGAAGCTGGCCATCAGTGAGGACGCCATCCACATCAAAGACCATCAGCCGGACCTGTTTTGCGCGCTCTGTTGCGTTTGGCTTCGGGCTTGGCTGCATCAGATCACCTTGGCGCGTGTCAGGTCATGAATATGCAAAGCGCCCACCAGCGTGCCGTCGGTGTCTGCGACCAGCACCTGATTGATCCGGTGGGATTCCATCAGGTCGACCGCTTCCACGGCCAGCTGCTCCGGATGAACCCGGCGCGGGTTCTTGTGCATCAGATCGCCGATGGCTGTGCGGGAAAAGTCTTTGCCCTGTTCAATCAGCCGGCGCAAGTCGCCATCGGTAAAAATACCAATGATCCGAAATGCGTTGTCGACAACAGCGGTCATCGCCATCCCTTTGCGGGTCACTTCGAGCAAGGCCTCCGGCAGACTGGCATGCGCCTGAACGTGAGGAATGTCATCGCCGGTACGCATCACATCGCGGACGTGGGTGAGCAGGCGTCGCCCCAGTGCACCTCCCGGGTGGGAGCGGGCAAAATCCTCTTCGCGAAAGCCGCGCGCATCCAGCAGGGCGACGGCGAGGGCATCTCCCAGCGCCAGGGTCGCGGTGGTACTGGCGGTCGGCGCCAGGTTCAGCGGACAGGCTTCGCGGGCGACGCCGACATCGAGGTGGACATCGGCGAGCTTTGCCAGTGGTGATTGCGGGTTGCCCGTCATCGAAATCAGCTTGGTGCCCATGCGTTTGATCACCGGCAGGATCGCCATCAGTTCATCGGACTGCCCGGAATACGAAATGGCGATGACTGCGTCAGCTTCGGTCACCATGCCCAGATCGCCATGGGCGGCTTCGGCCGGATGGATGAAAAGGGCAGGGGTGCCGGTGGAAGCAAGGGTGGCGGCGATCTTGCGGGCGATGTGACCGGACTTGCCCATCCCGGAGACGGCAACCCTGCCCGTGCAGCCGAGTAGCAGCGCGGTAGCGCGGGCAAAGGGGTCATCGGCGGATTGGGTCAGCCGACGCATCACCGCGAGAACCGCGTCGGCCTCGATCTGAAGGGTTTCTTGCGCAAGTTTTAACGCGCGTAATGCAGCGGCGTTGTCAAATTGATGCGAAGAATTTTGCTCATGCGGTACACTCATGCGCAAAGTATAGCCGAAGATCTAAAGCAAAAAACCTGCCAGACGCAAGAAAGCCTGTCTGGCGGCTGCTTGCACCGGATTTCGCACTGAACCGCATCCTGCAGGCATTCTGCATTGCATATCTGGCCAGGCTCCTATGTACTCAGCTCTTGAACTTACCCTGATTCTGCTCGTCGCTGCGGTGCTCGGGGTGGTGGCCTTTCGTATGATGCATTTGCCGCCGATGCTGGGTTACCTGTCGGTCGGAATCCTGATCGGCCCGCACGCGCTGGGGCTGGCCTCCAATAGCCCGGCCACGCACACGCTGGCCGAGTTTGGTGTGGTTTTCCTGATGTTTTCGATCGGACTCGAGTTTTCTCTGCCGAAACTGAAATCCATGCGGCGCAGCGTGTTCGGTCTTGGAATGGCTCAGGTAGTCGTCACGATTCTGGTCACCATGTTGTGCGGCGGCCTGCTGGCGAAATTTCTCCCGCAGTTTTTTGAGATCAGCTGGAGCGCATCTTTCGCGCTCGGTGGCGCACTGTCAATGTCATCGACTGCGATGGTGCTCAAACTGCTCACCGAAAAACTCGAACTCGAAAGCGAACATGGCCGACGGATCACCAGCATCCTGCTGTTCCAGGATCTGGCGGTCGTGCCCTTGCTGATTCTTGTACCTGCGCTTGCGCATCCCGGCGCAGACATCGTTGAAGATCTGGCGTGGGCGGCGCTCAAGGCGGTTTTCGTGCTGGCGCTGTTGCTGTCTTTCGGACAAGTGCTGCTGCGCCGCTGGTTCAGGATTGTGGTTCAGCGTCGCTCGCAAGAGCTGTTCATGCTTAACCTGTTGCTGATTACGCTGGGTGCGGCCTGGATCACTGAGATGGCCGGATTGTCACTCGCACTGGGCGCCTTTGTGGCGGGCATGCTGATCTCGGAAACCGAGTACCGGCTGCAGGTGGAGGAAGATATCAAGCCCTTCCGCGATGTGCTGCTGGGGCTCTTCTTCATCACGGTGGGTATGCTGCTCGACATGCGGCTGGTGATCGATAACCTGCTGCTGGTGATGGTGCTGCTGCTTGTGCCACTCTTGATCAAGTTTGCGCTGATTGCCTTGCTGGCCAGAATTTTTGGCGCATCACCGGGCGTTGCGCTGCGCACCGGTCTGGGTCTGGCGCAGGGTGGTGAGTTCGGTTTTGTCTTGCTCAGTCAGGCGGGCGGTCTCGGACTGGTCGATCCGAATCTGGTGCAATTGATTCTGGCGGCGATTGTCTTGTCGATGCTCGCCACGCCCTTCATTTTCGCCAATGCCGACCGGATTGTGATGAAACTCTCGGCGAATGAATGGATGCAGCAATCACTCGCGCTCACGCGCATCGCCGCGCGCACGATCAGCGATGAAAAACATATTCTGATCGCTGGTTTTGGTCGCAGCGGTCAGAGCCTGGCGCGACTGCTTGAAGAGGAAAAAATTGCCTATCACGCACTCGATCTGGATCCGCAGCGCGTGCTGGAAGCACAGAGCGCCGGCTGGCAAGTCTCCTATGGTGACGCCAGCCGGCGCGAAAGTCTGATGGCCGCGGGTATTCACCGTGCCGCAGCGCTGGTGATTACCTATGCAGACACGCCGATGGCGCTAAAAACGCTGCACTTTGCAAATGAGGTCGCGCCTGCCGTGCCCGCGATTGTTCGCAGTGTGGGGGAAGATGATCTGGACAAATTGCGTGCGGGCGGCGCCGATGAAGTCGTGCCAGAGGCGATCGAAGGCAGTCTGATGCTGGCCTCCCATGCGTTGTTACTGATGGGCGTACCGCTGCGGCGTGTTGTGCAGCGCGTTCAGGCGGCTCGCAGCGAGCGTTACGCCTCGTTGCGCGGCTACTTTCATGGCAGCGATGATCTCGCCGATGATGAAGATCATTTACAAGTGCGTCTGCACTCGGTGCCGCTGCATGACAAGGCGGCAGCGATCGGCAAGACACTCGCCGCCCTGAATCTCGCCGAGCTGGGGGCCGAGATCACGGCAGTCCGGCGTGGCAAGATCCGCCTCCCTTCATCGCCAGACATGCAGCTCGAAGCCGGCGATGTGGTGGTGCTGCGTGGCGCAGCCGAAGCCATCGAGCGCGCAGAAAAAAAACTACTGTAAGAAATGCCCTGATCGATGGAAGTTTTTGAACGTATTACGGGCATCATCCTGCCGGTATTTCTGATGATTTTTGCCGGATACGGCTACACGCGTTTGCGTGGTCCCACGGTGAAATCTGACCTCGCGGCAGTCAATCGGCTCAGTATCGAGTTGCTGTGTCCGTTGCTGCTGTTTTCCGCACTCGCGTCCAAAGAATTCGACCTGCTCGCCAATCTGCCGCTGTTGCTGGCCGGGATTCTGATTGCATTGGGCTCAGGTCTGATCGCCTGGCCGGTCGCACGCATGCTGGGCTACGATGTGCGTACCTTTGTGCCGCCGATGATTTACAACAATTGCGGCAACATGGGCCTGCCTCTCGCCGCGCTGGCCTTCGGCTCAGCCGGTCTGTCCGAGGCGGTGGCGCTGTTCATGGCCTGCAGCCTCGTGTATTTCACGGTGGGCATTCGCATCCTTGAAGGACCGCGTGAAGGATCCAAGCGCGCAAGCCTGAAGGTGTTTGCCAGCCCGATGATGTTGGCGATGATGGCAGGCATGTCATTCGCCGCATTGAAGATTTCTCTTCCCGGGGTTTTGCTGCAAGCATTGCGGCTGCTGGGCGAAGCCAGTATTCCCCTGATGCTGTTGGCCCTCGGCGTGCGCATGACCGATGTGAAATTCGATCAATGGCATATCGGACTGGTGGGCGCCGCCGTTTGTCCGCTGGCCGGCCTCAGCGTGGCCATGTTGCTCGACTGGCTGCTGCCGCTCAGCAGCATACAGCGTGGACAAATGTATTTGTTTGCCTCACTGCCTCCGGCGGTGTTTTGTTTCATGGTCGCCGAGGCCTATCGTCAGGAGCCTGAAAAAGTCGCAGCCATCGTCATGCTGGGCAATGTCGCGGCACTTGCCTTTGTGCCGCTGGGCTTGTGGCTTGGGATGTAATCAAAAGATCACGCCCGCTTCTTTTCCTTCTTCGTCGTCAGCAAAGGTGCCAGATAGCGCCCGGTGAAGCTCGCCGAATTTTTCGCGACCTGCTCCGGCGTTCCGCAGGCGATGATTTCGCCGCCACCTGCGCCGCCTTCGGGGCCGAGGTCTACCAGCCAGTCAGCCGTTTTGATCACATCCAGATTGTGCTCGATGATGACTACGGTATTACCCTGATCACGCAAGCGGTGAATGACTTTCAGCAGTAACGCGATGTCGTGAAAGTGCAGGCCGGTGGTGGGCTCATCGAGAATATAAAGCGTTCGTCCGGTGTCGCGTTTGGAGAGTTCCAGCGAGAGCTTGACACGCTGCGCCTCACCGCCCGACAGCGTGGTTGCACTTTGGCCCAGACGGATATAGCCCAGACCCACATCCAGCAGCGTTTGCAGTTTGCGCGCGATCAGTGGCACTGGCTTGAAGAATGCATGCGCATCTTCGACCGTCATTTCCAGCACATCGGTGATGTTCTTGCCCTTGTACTGTACTTCCAGCGTTTCCCGGTTGTAGCGCTTGCCATGGCAGACATCGCAGGGCACATAGACGTCAGGCAGGAAGTGCATCTCGACCTTGAGCACGCCGTCGCCCTGGCAGGATTCGCAACGGCCGCCTTTGACGTTGAAAGAGAAACGGCCGGCCGAGTAGCCACGTTCCTTTGCCTGTGGCACCGTCGAGAACAGTTCACGAATTGGTGTGAAGACGCCGGTGTAGGTGGCCGGGTTCGAGCGGGGTGTGCGACCGATCGGTGCCTGATCGACTGAAATCACTTTGTCGAAATGTTCGAGTCCGGTGACCTTGTCATATTCCGAGGGTTCGGCCTGTGAGCCGTACAAATGGCGCGCCAGAACCCGGTACAGCGTATCGTTGACCAGCGTTGATTTTCCGGAGCCGGAAACGCCGGTCACGCAGGTCAGCAGGCCGACCGGCAGTTCGAGATTCACGTCCTTCAGATTGTTGCCGCGAGCGCCGCTGATGACCAGCTGTTTGTTTGTATCGGGCTTAACACGTAGCTCGGGCACAGCAATTGACAGGCTGCCGTTGAGATACTGGGCTGTCAGCGACTCGCGATGTTTGAGTATGTCTGCCAGCGTGCCGTGCGCAATCACTTCGCCACCATGGACGCCGGCACCCAGGCCCATGTCCACCACATGATCGGCGCAACGAATCGCGTCTTCGTCATGCTCGACCACCAGCACGGTGTTACCAATGTCGCGCAAGTGTTTCAGTGTGGCGATCAGGCGGTCATTGTCACGCTGATGCAAGCCAATCGATGGCTCGTCGAGTACGTACATCACACCAGTCAGGCCCGAGCCGATTTGCGAAGCCAGCCGGATACGCTGCGCTTCGCCGCCCGACAAGGTATCTGCGCTGCGGTCCAGCGACAGATACTCGAGGCCCACGTTATTGAGAAACTTCAGTCGCGAGATGATTTCTCGAATAATGCGCTCGGCGATTTCCTTTTTCGCACCCTTCAGTTTGAGTGTTTCGAAAAAATCCAGCGTATCGCGCAATGGCATTTCGGCGATCTGATAAATCGCACGCTGCTGAGCACCGGCCCCAACCTTGACGAAGCGCGCTTCGACTCGCAGGCGTGTACCTTCGCATTCCGGGCATTGCTGCTCATTGATGAATTTGGAGAGTTCTTCCTTGACCGCCAGTGAATCGGTTTCATGATAACGGCGCTCGAGGTTATTCACGACCCCTTCGAAAGTGTGCTCTTTGATGACGGTACGGCCGCGCTCATTAACATAAGCGAACGGAATTTTTTCCTTGCCCGAGCCATACAGAACGACCTGCTGCGCTTTCTCTGGCAGGCTTTCGAAAGGTACATCGACATCAAACTTGTAGTGCTTGGCCAGCGACGACAACATCTGGAAATAGAACTGATTACGCCGGTCCCAGCCTTTCACTGCGCCCGAGGCCAGTGACAAATTCGGGAAAGCAACGATTCGTTTCGGATCGAAAAATTCGATGTGACCCAGACCATCGCACTCCGGGCAGGCGCCCATCGGGTTATTAAAAGAAAACAGGCGCGGCTCCAGCTCCTGCAGCGAGTAGCCGCAGACCGGGCACGCAAATTTATTTGAGAAAACCTGCTCGCGTCCGCTGTCCATATCCAGCGCAATCGCCCGGCCATCCGCCAGTCGCAACGAAGTTTCAAAACTTTCTGCCAGTCGCTGTTTAATTTCCGCTTTGACTTTGACGCGATCGATCACGACATCGATCGTGTGCTTTTCCATTTTTTTCAGCTTGGGCAGATCATCGGCTTCATAAATCTTCGCTTTGCCGGTGCCACTCTGGATGCGAAATCGTACAAAACCCTGCGCCTGCATCTGCTCGAACAAGTCACCATGCTCGCCCTTGCGATTGGCAATCACGGGCGCCAGGATCATCAGCTTGGTGTCTTCCGGCATGGACAGCACGGTATCCACCATCTGCGACACTGATTGCGCTGCAAGCGGATTCTCCGGATGATCCGGGCAATGAGGCGTACCCACGCGCGCATACAAAAGACGCAGGTAGTCGTGAATTTCCGTCACCGTGCCGACGGTCGAGCGCGGATTATGCGAGGTGGCTTTTTGTTCAATCGAGATCGCCGGGGACAAACCCTCGATCATGTCCACATCGGGCTTTTCCATCAGTTGCAGGAACTGGCGCGCATAGGCGGAGAGCGATTCCACATAACGACGCTGGCCTTCCGCATAAAGCGTGTCGAAGGCGAGTGATGACTTTCCCGAGCCAGACAATCCGGTAATGACGATCAGCTTGTTGCGCGGCAGATCGAGACTGATGTTTTTCAGGTTGTGGGTGCGTGCACCCCGAATGCGGATTTCTTCCATGCGCTTGCCTGCTCTTGAGTACGACGGGTTGGTGCTTTTTTGCAAAAACCGCTGACTGGCGGGTGTTGCACTCACGATTGAGTGCGGGTCAACCTGTTACTATAACGGGTTTTCGATACTCGCAGATGACAGCGCTTTTCGACGTGCTGCTCTCGTTTCTTTATGTCTTCAACGACAGTTCCCGACGATTCCCGAATGACGGCCCTCGAAGTGCGAGCCAGCGTATCGCTGGCCTCGGTGTTCGGCTTGCGCATGCTGGGATTGTTTCTGATCCTTCCCGTGTTTGCCGTTCATGCCAAATCACTCTCGGGCGGTGATAACGCGATGCTGGTCGGGCTTGCCATGGGCATGTACGGCCTCACGCAGGCGGTTGGGCAGATACCCTTTGGCATAGCCTCCGACCGCTACGGCAGAAAGCGCATCATCCTGATCGGACTGGCACTGTTCATCATCGGTTCGCTGATTGCGGCCGTCGATGAAAACATTTACTGGGTGATTGTCGGGCGGGCAGTGCAGGGGGCTGGCGCGGTATCCGCTGCGGTGACCGCGCTGATTGCCGACTCAACCCGTGACGAGCATCGCACCAAGGCGATGGCACTGGTCGGTGCGTCGATCGGCCTGACGTACGCGGCCTCGCTGGTACTCGCGCCGTTGTTGTACACGTCGGTGGGCATGCGTGGCATGTTCCTGCTGGTAGCGCTGCTGGCGCTGGTTGCTGTTGCGCTCGTGATATTCGTCGCGCCGCAGGCGCCGCCGCGTTCGCCTGAAACCGTGTCCTTCAAGACCGTGATACTTGATCCGGAGCTCATGCGCATGAACTTTGGTGTCTTTGCATTGCATGCGATTCAGATGTCGATGTTCGTGGTGCTGCCGAATGTTCTGGTCAGTGCAGGCGGCATTCTGATCGACCAGCACTGGAAGATCTACTTGCCCGTGGTGTTGGTGTCGTTCATTCTGATGTTGCCGCCGATTTTTCTTGGTGAAAAACGCGGTCGGATGAAACAGGTGTTCGTTTCTGCAATTGCCTTGCTGTTGCTGGTCGAGATTGGCTTGCGCGCGGCGGTCATGCAGTCCTCGCTGTCTTTCGAAATGGTGGTGATGCTGCTGCTCGCTTTTTTTGTTGCGTTCAACATTCTTGAAGCCAGCCAGCCCTCGCTGGTGTCCCGCATGGCGCCTGCCGGCGCACGCGGTGCAGCACTGGGTGTCTACAACACAATGCAGGCGATTGGTTTGTTTGCCGGCGGCGCGGGCGGCGGTCTGATTGCCCATTATTTTGGCGGTCCCGCTGTGTTCACCGCGGGCTGTCTGGTCATAGTCGCGTGGCTTATAATTGCCGCTTCCATGAAAAATCTGCCTCGTCGTGCGCGACGCGAGGCTGTTCCCACCTGAGTTTCCTCACTCGTTACACGTTTTCCTGACAGGAGAAGTCTATGGCATCGGTCAATAAAGTTATCGTCGTTGGCAATCTGGGGCGTGATCCCGAAACTCGCTACATGCCCAGCGGTGATGCAATGACCAATATTGCTGTAGCTACGACAGATAAATGGAAAGACAAGACCACTGGCGAACAAAAGGAAGCCACGGAATGGCACCGTATCGCTTTCTTTGGCAAGCTGGCCGAGATCGCAGGCCAGTACCTGAAAAAAGGTTCGCAGGTGTATATCGAAGGCAAGCTGCGCACGCGCAAGTGGGCCGATAAAGATGGCATCGAAAAATACACGACCGAAATCATCGCTGACTCCATGCAGATGCTGGGCAGTCGTCAGGGCATGGGTGGTGGCGGTGCCCCGATGGACGAGGGCGGTTACGGTGGCGGTGCATCTGCATCGCGAGCACCGGCATCGTCGGCATCTGCACCTCGTGCGCCGGCCAGGCAAGCGCCGAATTTGTCCGACATGGATGACGATATTCCGTTCTGATCCAAGATCCGGCAGCCGCGGCTTTATTGTCGCAGTAACCGGATCACCTGACGCACCAGTCTGAGGCTCTGATGGCCCGTCTGCCACGTCTCGTCATACCCAACCAGCTGCACCACGTCATTGCGCAGGGGCACAGTGATCAGGCGATCGTTCGCGATGCGGCTGATTACCTGGCATTTGTGAACTGGTTGCGCGACGCAGCCAGACAATCGCGCGTGGCGATTCATGCCTACGTTCTGTTACCCAACCGCCTGCACTTGCTGGCCACGCCGGCAGATGACAAGGGACTGAGCCGCATGATGCAGTCACTCGGTCGTCTTTATGTGCCTTATTTCAATGCGCGCTACGGCCGTACCGGCAGTTTGTGGGAAGGCCGCTACCGCGCGACCGTGCTCGATCCGGCGGCCTATTTTGTACCTTGCGCGCACCTCATTGAATCACAGCCGGTCAGCACCGGGCTGGTCCCGGAGGTGGGGGTTTATCCGTGGTCCAGTCACGGGCATCACATCGGAGATCGCAAAGAATCCTGGCTGACGGATCATCCGGCCTACTGGGCCCTGGGCAATACGCCATTCGAGCGCGAGGCGGCCTACCGCCAGATCAGTGCTTCGCCGCCGGATGTTGCGATGACCGAAAAAATTCTCGAGGCCACCCGCAAAGCCTGGGCCCTGGGTTCCGATGAATTTTGCAGGCGGCTAGCCAAGCTGACCGCTCGCCGGCTGGCGCCTGCGCGCCGGGGTCGCCCCCGCAAGATCGGTCCGGAACCGCTGCCGGCAGACAGTCTGTCACCCGGGCTGCGACCCGTCCACTCCACGCCAGGATCGCGTGCCGCAGCGAGAAAAAGAGCAGATACATGAGGTGTAAACACAATCAAAAGCCGCTCCGTATCTAGTCTGACCCTATTAAATTACGCACTTTTTTGATGCGCTGATTAATTGGTATCCGACCCTAATTATTTTGATTGCTGTCTGTATTGCATTGCACTATCCTTGTCAGCCCTTTTCACTGGCTGTGGAGTACTGTGATGCAAGCCCAAGGCTTATACGACCCGTCCAACGAACACGATGCCTGCGGCGTCGGCTTCATCGCCCACATCAAAGGGCAGAAAAGCCATTCGATCGTCGAACAAGGCTTGCAGATCCTGAAAAATCTGGATCACCGCGGTGCAGTGGGCGCCGACCCGCTGATGGGCGACGGTGCCGGTATCCTGATTCAAATCCCTGACCAGTACTACCGCGAAGAAATGGCCCGCCAGGGCGTCACCCTGCCGCCGCCCGGCGAATACGGCGTGGGCATGGTGTTTCTGCCGAAAGAAAATGCATCGCGCATCGCCTGTGAGCAGGAAATTGAACGTGCGGTGCATGCCGAAGGGCAGGTGGTGTTGGGCTGGCGCGAAGTGCCGGTCAACCGCGAGATGCCGATGTCACCGACCGTGGCGGAGAAAGAACCGGTCATCCGTCAGATTTTCATCGGTCGCGGGCAGGACATCATGGTCACCGATGCACTCGAGCGCAAACTTTATGTGATCCGCAAATCATCGGGTCATGCGATTCAGGCACTCAACCTTCTGCATGGCAAAGAATTCTTCGTGCCGTCGATGTCGGCACGCACGGTGGTTTACAAAGGTCTGCTGCTCGCCGATCAGGTTGGTGTGTATTACAAAGATTTGCAGGACGAGCGTTGCGTGTCGGCGCTGTCGCTGGTACACCAGCGCTTCTCGACCAACACCTTCCCGGAATGGCCGCTGGCCCACCCGTACCGCCTGCTGGCG
>JACCDH011599504.1_pt1 | contig 44558 bp, 44 predicted proteins | sample 7442481 | NCBI WGS metagenome assembly JACCDH01 (sample SAMN15323433, study PRJNA562643) | freshwater metagenome | isolation source: river surface water | place: USA:Blue River Watershed | collected 2017-08-15 | reverse complement strand
CGTAAAACACCATTGCAATATTTGAGAGATAATATCTGCATCTGGATCCAACTGCACATAATTGACTGGTCCTGACGTACCCGAACGTTGTGCGCTAAAAACAGTGATGGGTAAGCCATCCTGAAACAAGTGCAAATCTTTAGACAAACGATCTTGCAGATCGAGCACCAACCGTGCGGGCTGAGTACTACCCCAATGCCGATTGGTGAGCGAAGGATTGTCGACCATTGCCGTATTGGTACCAACTAAGATCGCTGCATGTGTAGCACGCAGTTGATGCACCATACGATTGGTGGTATCGTTGCTGATGAGCAGGCGGCTGTCTGTTTTCCCAATAAAACCATCCGCTGTTTGTGCCCATTTGAGGGTAACAAAAGGCTTTTGTGTTTGATGAAAAGTGAGGAAAGCTTTGTTGAGTGCACGCGCTTCTTCCTCAAGCACACCCACCAGTACTTCCACTCCTGCTGCCTGCAATTGTGCGATGCCTGCACCATTTACTTTGGCAAAAGGATCTTTCATGGCGATGACCACACTGGGAATGCCCTGCTCAATAATGAGCTTGCTACATGGCGGCGTTTTACCGAAATGACTACAAGGCTCTAATGACACATAGAGCGTAGATTTTGAAATCAAGTGTTTGTCCGCCGCAGATACAGATTGCACACAATGCACTTCTGCATGCGCACCGCCATACTGCTGGTGCCAGCCTTCTCCAATAATACGTTCTTCATGCACCAATACCGCGCCCACCATTGGGTTGGGCGCTACCCTGCCTACCCCTTGTTGGGCCAGATCCAGACAGCGTTGCATATAATGCTGGTGATTGGGCATAAGAGGGCGAAAATAACCAAAATGGGGGCAATTCGTAATGATAGGGTGCGTTGTTGAATATGGGAAGATGTCGCCCCGATGGGGCTCCTTATGACAGCTGTCTTTTTTAGCTAATTATATCCCGCCCCTAGGGGGCTATTATCATCACTGTAGTATCAATGATTTAATAGTTAGCAATTACTTGCACATTCCAAAAAAATGAAACATTGTATAAAGTCCCAGAGGGGCGATATCAATTAGTACGCAATAAACAATATAACTAAGCTCCGTAGGAGCGACATACTATCAAGAATAAAACCAAATAAGGTATGCTAAGTACCGCTGAATGTCTAGTCAACGAGAACGCCTCGACACAAGCAAATAACCTACAATGGGTAAGACTAATGTTAGATAAACGAGTAGGAACTTTGTCTTTTTACTTAATTCAAATCTTGAGATTCGTTTAAATGTCAAGAAATAAAACTGAATAGAAATAACGACAAAAAGGATTAGTAATAACTCTTTCATAGACTGATATTTTATTTATCTTGTTTAAACAGCCGCTGTATGAAAATTCCATAGCTGGGCATAATGACCTGTTTGCTGCAACAAATATTCATGTTGTCCTTGCTCAATCAATTGGCCATTTTTTAGCACAAGAATCGTATCGCATGAACGAACAGTAGATAGCCTATGAGCAATAATGATTATTGTTTTACCTAACCCTTTAAACCAAGCTAATGTTTCTTGAACCTTCTGCTCGCTAACAGGGTCAAGACTACTTGTTGCTTCATCGAGAATTATTATCTCAGGATCTCGGTACAATGCTCGTGCAATAGCAAGCCTTTGCTTTTGTCCACCAGATAAGTTAACACCTTGTTCGCTTACCTGACTGCTATATGTACTAGGTAGTTTCTCAATAAATTCATCAATACCAAGCTTCTTTGATAAAATGAGAATTCTTTGCATGTCTGGAGACTCATCTCCCAAAGCAATATTTTCAATAATTGTACCACTGAAGAGATCTATCTGCTGAGGTACAACCCCAACAACTTTTCTTAAACTTGAATTACTGATATACTGCAAATCGAAACCGCCAATAGTAATATTACCTTCTTTCAAGGGATAAAGATTCTGAAGCAGGCTTAATAATGTAGACTTTCCACTACCACTCTCGCCCACAATGGCTGTACTTTTCCCTTTCTCTATTTTAAGATCTAAGTTCTCGAAAACGACAACGCGAGTGCCATATCTAAATCCTACATTACGAAACACAATATCTCCAACTAACTCTTTAGTCAATGTAACCTTATCTTGATGATCACTCTCCGTTTCCATATCAATGATCTCAAACAATCTATCTGCTGCAATAAGCGCATCTTGAATGCTCTTATTTGCGCCAATCAATGCCGATGCAGGGCCAGTAAAATATCCTATCAACGCATAGAATGACAATAACTCACCAGGGGATAATTCCCGACTTATGACAAAGTAGCTCCCAGCCCATAATAAGATAATCGTAAAGGAACGTGTAAAAAAATCAGAAGCTGTCCCTATATATAACCCATATATTGAAGTCTTATATACAGTTCTTAGTAATGTTCCGAATTTGATTTCTGTTTTTTCATTTGAAAATCGCTCTAACCCAAAGCGCTTGATTGTACCAGCAGCATTGACACTTTCTACAAGCTGACTTTCTAAATCAGCCGACTCTTCCATCAAACGCCTTTGCCATTTCTTATTTACTCGATTGCTTATCCAATACAATAAAAGATATGCTGGAATAATAGCCAACATTATCAAAGCTAGTTTCCAATAATAAAAGAACATCACAACAAGGCTAAATACAACAATCAATGTATTCACCACAACGCTCATTGCAACATTATTAATGAACTCACGAATATTTACTGCATCATTCACCCTACTAATAATCTCTCCCACGCGCATTGTATCAAAAAAGCGTTGCGGCAACTTAAGAAGGTGTTTATAATAACCCAAAATAAGCCTAGCATCAATCATCTGACCAGTCTGCAGACTAAATACTGTTTTGTACCAACCTATCAGTAGCTGAAAAATCAGTATGACAATCATTGCTATACTGAGTAGATTTAATAAACGGAGATTACCTTCAACTAACACAAAGTCTATAATCTTTTGAACATAAATAGATGTGGATAATCCCAAGACAGTGTAAACCAGAGCTCCCACAAAAGCTTGGAGCATAATACTGCTATGCGGACGAATTAGGGCCCCAAAACGTCCGATATTACTCTTAATATGCTTACCAGCTACAAAACCTTCATCTGGTAATAATAGAACAATTACACCCGACCATATTTCTTGGAATTGAGTAAAAGACTTTTTGTGAAAATCTCCATCTGCGGGATCCATATAGACAACACCATTTTTCCCAACTTTATACAATACCACATAGTGATGTAACCCATTTTTCAGTATAACATGAACTATAGCAGGAAGAGGCACTTTAGTTAAGCTATCTAATTGGCCTTTTGCACCTTTAACCTGAAATCCTAGCTTCTCGGCCGCTTCAACCAAGCCTAGAACATTGGTGCCTTTTTGATCTGTACCTGCATATTGCCTAATTCTACTAACTGGTAAAAACAATTGATAGTGCTTAGCGACTGACGCCAGGCACGCCGCACCGCAATCAGTGATATCTCTTTGCCTTACACGAACTGCTTTATTCATGACATTTTTGCAACATGGTTAGTTACTGGGGCTGTTGGATTCAACCAATCATCTATCTTGTCGAAAAGCAACTGCCATAAAGTTCTTTCTGCCACAATAAACCTTGCTTGAAAACTAAGTCCCTTTTTTAGCTCACCTTTATATCCATTCTTTAGATGCAACTGAGTGCTATCGAAACTACAGCGTACTTTAAAGACAGGCTTATTATCAACTATAGTAAAATCATTATCAATTGAAATAATCTTACCTGTTAGTATCCCGAAATAATTATAATCAAATGCGTCAATCTGAAACCTTGCTTGTTGACCTAGTTTCAACAAACCAACATCCGTAGTATTAACAAAACATTCCCCAATCAATGTTGTTTCGGGTGAAATGGTACATAATATCTCACCTGCAGCAATATAAGTACCTGGATAAAGTGGCCTAATACTTTGTAAGCTGCCTCCGACAGGTGCAAAAACAAAATGTCTTCCCATTTTAACCTCCAACTCCTTTTTTTGAAGAAGCAATTGCTCATTGTTATCTCTACAACGCTGCAACTCCGTTTCCCATATTGATTTTTGACCGTTTTTGAATGCCTCATAGGTAGCCTTTAATCTTTCAAACTCAACTTGATTATCAAAATATTCTTTACTTGAAATCACTTTATCTTTAAGCAATCTCTTATTTACCTCAATTTCTTTTTCAGCCTTGTAAATAAGAGACTCATGAGCCAAACACTCATTCTTAAATTTCAGATAAAGACTTCGATAGTTACTGCTTTTAAAGAAAATTATATCAATATCAACGTCTCTATTTTTTATTAACAATAGCAGGTCTGAGATATAGCTATCATTTGTACTTATTTGACGAATAGTATTTTGATAATATCCCAGATTTACTTCATCCTTTATTATTGCCAACAATTCATTACAGCTTACGATTTTACCATCAACTGGCACAATACTATCTAAGTAACCTGCCAATGGAGCCTTAATCTCCACTCTGTCATTTTGGGGCCTTACTGTACCACGAGCATTAACTGTTATAGTTGTTTTAGTATACAAAATAAATGTTTGACTTATAATAACAATAAATAAGATGATAATGTAAATAGAGTTAGAATAATAATTTTCCCCTTGATATCTGTAAGTAATAAAACCCATTTAGAAACAAATTATGTAGAAGACAATTCAACAAGGAGTGTACTCAAATTATGAAGAAAATGAGCAAAGGCTATAATACTAAATGATGAGAATTTAGAATTAGACCCTCTTATAATCAAATAAGAAAATGAAAAAACTAGCCCAATGAGAAAAGTATAGATAACATAATAAACACTATAACAATGAGTTAAAGCAAAAAGAAATGTAGATACTACCACACCAGTCAAACGTCTTTTATTTTTTTCAAAAAACTCTTGAACACAATAATTGAATAATAATGTTTCTATTATAGGTGCCAAAAAAATTACCTGTATAATAAACATAAAACTATCGCTCTGACTTATAAAAGAAGGGCCTTCTTTTATCAAAGAGAAATTACTTACTAAAGAAGAAAATAAAAAATCAGTTAGCAATGTTAATACTTTGCTTACTAAGAAAATCTTTATAGCCAACTTTAAACCAGCATATAAATTGATGTGTCTCAGAATCATAATGATTTTTTGAAGAGCCCTAATAGCGCTAGGGCTCTTTTTGATTACATTGGAGCATATCTTAATATCCCTCTTTTTTGTGCCGCAATTTCATGCGATGCGCTGACCTTCGAAAGATGCCAAAGAATTTTTGGCCCGTCTTTTATACAAAATCCTATAACTTCTCCAATAAAATAGTCGTATAAATAACCACCACCGGAAATACTTTTATGCTCTTCAAAGTCAATTATTGGTTCAAGACTCATATTTTTAAAATCAAATACTTGCATATTAGATAGATTTAAAATTTATGCACCTATGCTACTGGCCGGTAACAGGGTAATGGTGCAATACACCCAATGGCTCGTCAGCCATTCTCTCCGATGAAACAGCTTTCACTCTTTCTAACAGTCCGGATACCGCCACACTCTTTTTAAACGGGTAAGTGCAGAAGCTCCCGTATTCGTAGCTACAGAATAAGTTACATGCAAATGCATGCAATAAAAATTTGTCAGTGAAGGTTAAACGAGATTGCCCGGTATATCGGGACTTCATTGAGGAGTGATATGCTAATCTACGACCGCAGAAATATCAATTCCAAATTTTTGCTACAACTAGTTATCACAAAAAGTTTTACCAAGCAGCTTTTTACAACTTTTGGTTGAAACAAACCGCAGCATCATCTTCTCCCCTTTCCTCCCTACCTTGCAGCATGGATTTGAAATTGGCCTATGACCGTTTGTTCTATGCCCTGCTGGATCAATACGATTCAGCAGAAGCAGCCAATATTGCAGATCTGGTACTTGAAAAACTAACGGGTCAACAGCGTATCGACAGGGCAAGACATCCACAAACACCAGTCTCATTAGCCCAGCAAGAACAGCTAGATACGATTACAACTGAATTATTCAAAGGACGCCCCGTGCAATATGTTTTGGGCGAAGCTTGGTTTGGTGAACTGCCATTTTATGTAAACGAATCCGTACTCATTCCCCGCCCCGAAACAGACGAACTGGTGTATTGGGTGTTGCAAACCTGCAAGGTCAATCAATGGTTGGCACCAAATATCATCGATATCGGCACAGGCAGTGGTTGCATCCCCATCACCATCAAACATCGCCTGCCGCGAGCAAGCGTACACGCCGTAGACATCAGCGCAGCAGCAATAGCAGTTGCACAACAAAATGCACAAACCCATCATACGGCTATTCAATTCTACGAGTTGGATTTTTTAGACAAGACCAACTGGGCTGCTTTACCAAACAATCTAGCTTGTATCATCAGCAACCCACCATACGTAAAGCAAAGCGAAAGTGCTGCTATGCAGGCAAGAGTGCTCAACCACGAACCGGCTACTGCTTTATTCGTACCCGATGATGATGCACTCATCTTCTACCAACAAATTGCGTTCTTTGCCCAAACACACTTAGCACCCAATGGCTATCTCTTTTTTGAAATCAATGAAGCGTTGGGAGAAGCTACTTGTGCTTTGTTAGAATCGCTCGGTTGTAGCACAGAACTCAAACAAGATATGCAGGGAAAGGATAGGATGATAAAAGCGAGATTAATTCAAAAGTGAGAAGTCAAAAATCAAAAGCCTGCCGAAGCCTTGGCGTAGGCAGGTGAATCGGCAATCGTGAATCGTGAGAGTCGAGGATCGAGATAAGAAAAACGAATAGATTTAATGAACAACTCCGCGAAACCTCTTAAAGCTCTGCGCCTCTGCGGTTAAATGTTAGGACACAGCATTCAGAAGCTAGCAGCCAGCTTTTCTTCTATAGCATACAAATTATCCTTGCGAAACCTAGCGACCTAGCGTCTTTGCGGTTAAACTCTTTCATGTAGGCCTGTACAAATAAATTCCACGATCAATAACAGCCAATAGAAAATAATCAATCAACAATAACCAAATAATCAATGCGCATCCACCGCCATCACTGGTGTTGCGCCGAGCTTTTTAATCACCTGCATCACGCGGATAGCCGTACCCAAATGCGCCGTACTATCGCCATTGATCACCACAGAAGGCTTCTCGGTTTCTTTCGATAAAAAGCCCTGTAATTGTGTTTCCAGCTGATCAAAAGCCACAGGCTGTTGACCTAAGAAGATTTGTTGATTCTTATCCACGGTAATCACCACCGTTTGCTTGGCACGTGTATCGCTCTTGGCCTTGGGGTTGGCCACTTTAATCACATTAGGGTTGGCGAGTGTAGACACAATCAAAAAGAAGAGCAACAGAATGAATAAGATATCATTCAGTGCGCCGGTATGCATTTCAGGATGTGCCCTTAATCGCTTGCGGATATTCATGGCAATTATTTAGTGGGTTCCTGTAAGATGTCCATAAACTCTGCGCTAGCCGCTTCCATCTTGTTCACCGTTTTATCAATCTGTGTGGTGAGGATGTTATGACCGATATAGGCAATCAAACCAATGATCAAACCCGTTGCAGAAGTAATCATCTTGGTATAGATACCACCGGCAATCGTATTCAACGTGTATTCACCTGTAGAAGCAATGCCGTAAAATAATTGCACCATACCTACAATCGTACCCAAGAAACCAAACATAGGTGCAATACCTGCAATCAAGGAAAGGATATTCAGGTTACGCTCCATGTGGTACATTTCCAGCTTGCCCACATTCTCCATACTTTTCTCGATAGCATCAATGGGTTTACCAATACGCTGCAGACCTTTTTCAATCATGCGTGCTACGGGACTATCCGTATTTTTCGCCAGATTCCTCGCAGCAGCTACATTGCCGCTAACAATATTGTCGCGAATAATCTTCATGAAATTGGGCTCAATACGCGATGCTTTGCGAATGGCTATCAAACGCTCTACAAACACAAATACAGCTACAATAAACAAGAGGTAGAGCGGATACATGATCCAACCACCTTTCTGCAAAAGACCCAGCATGGAAATCTGTTCGCCTGCCACCGCTTGTGTAGCATTGCGTAAACTATCTATCTGTAAGAGGTAATACATCCGCTTGGTTTTGAGTTCGCTAAAATTAGACGCTTCTGCAAAAGAAAACGGGAACTGTGAATAAAAATGTTAAGAGCCTGCTTTTAGGAAAGCTTTTACACAAAAACCCCGCTCCTGCTTTAATGCGGGAACGGGGCTTGACACATATTAGGTTTATCGCTATTGCTTATCGCTGGTTTTCATCTGCATCATGGCCATAATCTGGTTCATGCTGCGCTGCATACCATCACTGCTACCATCCAGGAAGATCACATTACCCTTGCCGTATTCAGCAAAGTTCTTAATGGCTTCTGTCCACATACTAAACAGAATCACATTAGTATCCAAATTGGCTTGCTTGAGTTGCTCCGCCGCTTCGGTCATACCACGGGCTACTTCCTGACGGAACAGTGCCACACCCTGACCACGTAGCTTGGCTGCTTCTTTTTCTGCTTCAGCTGCAATCTTGATGGCGTTACCTTCTGCTTCAGCCGATTTGGTCTTAGTAATCAGCAAAGCTTGACCTTCATTCTCCGCAGCTGCTTTCAAGTTATTAGAGGCCACTACTTTGCTCATGCTTTCCATAATGGCTTGATCGAAAGTGATATCGTTGATCTGCAAATCGAGCAGGTGATAACCCCAGTCTTCCAACACATGGTCTACTTCACTCTTCACACTCTCTACAATTTCTCTACGCAAACCCAAAATCTCCGCTTGCTTTTTGGTAGCTACGAATGAACGGATATTACCTTCAATCGTGCGTATCATGGCCTGCATCAGGTCTTTATCACTGAAGAATTTAAACGCTACTTTCTTGATGGTTTCTTCATCGGCATTCTGCACAGCATACAACAACATGCTTTTGAAATACACATTGGCCTGATCGTTGGTTACTGCCTGAAACTCTAATTCTACAGAACGATTCTGAATGCTAACGCGACGGAAAATTGTTTCCAACAAAGGAATTTTGAAACGTAGTCCCGGCGACAAAATGCGCTGGTATTTTCCGAACATAGTAATCACAGCAATAGTGCCTTGGTTCACTGTCACCAATCCGCTAAACACAATAACTAGTGTTAGGATGAGCCACCAATAATGAGTGATGAAATTCATATCAAAAAGATTTACCAGTAAGTTAGCGAAAGGTGTAAAACATTACAGGTTTTCCTCAACTTCTTTCTGCCCAAACTTGTACCAGCTCGGTTAATACATCTACTGCTTGCTCCATATCTGATACACCCACCCATTCTTGCTTGCCGTGGATGGATTGCATGCCCGTGAAAATATTGGGTGCGGGTAAGCCCATAAAACTGAGTCGGCTTCCATCCGTACCACCGCGAATGGGTTCTTTGATGAAAGGCAGTCCACAACGATCATAGGCTTCTTTGGCATAAGCCACTACCTGAGGGTATTGATCCAATACTTCTTTCATGTTTCTGTATTGCTCCACCACTTGCACGGTGTAGCTAGCGCCGGGATATTTTGCGATGGTATCCTGCAAAGTTTTTTCAACCAATGCTTCGTGTTGCGCCAAGAGTTTGGTATCAAAATCGCGAATGATGAATTCTACCTGTGCGGTTTCAGCCAAACCGTTGATGCGCACCGGATGTACAAAACCTTCTCGGCCACTGGTGACTTCAGGTGCTAAACTTTCTTTTGGTAAGGCATTAACAAAATCAGCGGCAATCTTGAGTGCATTCACCATTTTGCCTTTGGCTGCGCCCGGATGCGCAATGACGCCGTGAATGGTACAAACCATGCCATCAGCGCTAAAAGTTTCATCTTCAAATGTACCGGGCTCACCACCATCTAATGTGTAAGCAAAATCAGCCCCTAATTTTTTCAAATCAACCTTTTCTGTACCGCGCCCAACTTCTTCATCAGGTGTGAACAATATTTTGATGGTGCCATGTGGTATGGATGGATTTGTAGTGAGTTGATGGGCCAAATCCATGATGATGGATACACCAGCTTTATCATCTGCGCCCAGCAAAGTTGTACCACTCGCTGTGATGATATTTTTCCCAATCTGTGTTTTCAAGTGTGGATGCTCCGTCATGCGTAATACCTGTGATGGATCATCAGGCAGAACAATATCTTGTCCCTGATAATTTTCATGTAAGATGGGTTTCACACCTGTACCGCTACAATCGGGTGCTGTATCAACATGGCTGCAGAAACAAATCACCGGTACCTGCTTATTGACATTGGACGGAATGGTTGCATAGACATAGCCGTATTCGTCGGCATGCGCATCGGCAATACCCATAGTTTGTAGTTCATTAGCAAGCAGTTGCGATAAAGTCTTTTGCTTTTCGGTACTAGGGAAACTGGTGCTTTGCGGATCACTCTGCGTATCAATCTGCACATAACGCATCAAACGATCGGAAACAGTATAAGTCTTCATGCTGGAAAAATACATCGGAAAATCGGGCACAAATCAAGTCTTTCCCAAAAAACATGACTAACTTAATGGTCTAACCAAAACAGCCTGCTATGATGAAAACCCTTATTGGCGCCCTTGTGGGCGGCATCCTCATTTTTATGTGGCAATTCGTATCCTGGGGACCGGGAGAATTCCACTACGCTGCACAACAGCACACACCCAAACAAGATACCATTTTACAGATCCTAGATCAACAACTTGGCGGACAAGAAGGTGGCTATTTATTGCCTCGCTCTGCCAAAGGCGTTTCTGCAGAAGAGATGGAAAAACAAATGGAAGCTTCCAATGGCAAACCATGGGCAGTGATCTCTTACCATAAAGCCATGGATACGGGCATGGGCATGAATATGGCCAGAGGCTTGCTGGTGAATGTATTACTGGCATGGATGGTGATCTGGATACTGGGCAAATTCAGCGCAAACAGTTTCAGCACCACACTAACAACTTGTTTGATTGTTGGATTGGTTGCTTTCCTGAATGAACCCTATACCAATTTTATCTGGTTCAAGAGTTTTGATATCAGAGCCAGTTTACTAGATGCTATAGCGAGCTGGGGCTTATGCGGACTCTGGCTAGGATGGTGGCTGAACAGAAAATAAGCACATAAAAAAAGGTTCATCAAAAGATGAACCTTTTACTTTCTATTAAGATCGTATTAAGGGGTAATGATCAATGAAGAACCGCCCTTGATTTCAACCAGCTCCAGATCAAAGATCAGGTCTTTGCCGGCAAGCGGATGATTGGCATCGAGGATAACCACTTCTTCTTTCACCTCTGCAATCACCACAGGGAACTGCTGACCAGAAGGATTGCTCATGCTCAACTGCATGCCAACTTCTGGTACCATATCTTCAGGAAAACGATTGATAGGGAATTCCAGAAACATTTCATCCTGTACAGGACCGTATGCTTCTTCAGCAGGAATATGAATGGTTTTCTTTTCGCCGATGGTCATACCTGTAACACCATCATCAAAACCCTTGATCACCATTCCGCCACCCACTTCAAATTCCAGTGGCTCGCGGCCAGCTGATGAATCGAAAGTGCTACCATCTTGCAGACGGCCATGGTAGTGGATACGTATTGTATCGCCTTTTTTAACTTGTTGCATAGTGGATAATTTAAAACGGATGATTTTTCACAGCTGCTGTCGCATGCTTCGAATAATTCGGAGAGAGAACAGACGTAAATAAAAATCCGGGCGCAATCTACATGGTTTATCCGTCAATGAGAATTAAATTTGGTCTTACTCAAGCCCAACTAACATGCGCCTTAGTCCACTATTATTCAGCTGTTTCGCAATTTTGTTGATATTCCCAGCCAAAGTATTTGCACAAAAAAAGAAAGCCGGCCAAAACAATACCGAAATTCTTCCCGGAGCTTATCAACTCAATGAATACCTGCCCCTGTTGAAAAACAAGCGGGTAGCAGTTTTTGCCAACCATACTGCCACAGTGGGCAATACCCATTTGGTGGATACACTCAAGGCCATTGGTGTCAATATTGTGAAAGCATTTGGCCCTGAACATGGTTTCCGCGGTAATGTGGACGCAGGCGATAAAATTGATAATGGGGTTGATCCATCTACCGGCATACCAGTGATTTCTTTGTATGGTAAGAAAAGAAAACCAGATGGCGCAGATCTGGCCGATGTGGATGTATTGATCTTCGATATCCAAGATGTGGGCACACGCTTCTACACGTATATCTCTTCATTGGAAGAATACATAGAAAGCGCTATTCAGCATGATAAGCCATTGATTGTGCTCGACAGACCCAACCCTAATGGCTTTTATGTAGATGGTCCGGTACTCGATTCTCCTTACAAAAGTTTTGTAGGCATGCAGCCGGTTCCTGTGGTGTATGGTATGACGATTGGTGAATATGCAAAAATGTTATTAGGCGAAGCATGGCTGGATAAGCAATATATCCGCAAAGAATCTGATCAGATTTATATGAGCAATGTGTTGGGCTTTGAAAAAAAACGCAAGCAGTTCAAGCTTACGGTGATCAAGTGCAAGAACTATACACACAAGAGCAAGTATCGCCTGCCTGTGAAACCCTCGCCCAATCTGCCAGATATGGGTTCTATCTATTGGTACTCCTCCACTTGCTATTTTGAAGGCACCGTGCTGAGCGAAGGACGCGGTACAGAAAAGCCATTCCAGATTTTTGGTCATCCTGACTTACCCAAGAACATGTATGCTTTTACACCTATTAGCAGAGATGGTGCTAAGGAACCCAAACTCAAGGACAAGCTTTGCTATGGCTGGAATATTTCAGGAGAAGAAGCTGCCATTCTGAAATCAGTTGAAGAAAAAGGTATTCAGCTAGACTGGTTGGTGGAGGCCTATAAACTCTTTCCTAACAAGGATCAGTTCTTCCTGAAACCCAAGAGCGGTAAGCCAACAGATTATTTCTTTAACAAGCTGGCGGGTAATGATGATTTGCGCCAACAGCTGATGGCGGGCAAGACAGCTGCTGAGATCAAAGCCAGCTGGCAGCCTGATTTGCAGGCGTTTAAAAAAATCAGGAAAAAGTATCTGCTCTACCCCGATTTTGAATAGGCCGCTGAAATAGTACATTTGCGCCCATGCAGTACACCGATTGTAGAATTGTTTTCATGGGCACGCCCGAATTTGCTGTTGCATCATTGAATGCTTTGGTTGAAGCAGGTTGCAATGTTGTAGGTGTGGTTACCGCACCTGATAAACCTGCAGGCAGAGGCATGCAGTTGCAGCAAAGCGCCGTGAAGCAATACGCAGTATCCAAAAACATTCCTGTACTACAACCGGAGAAACTCAAAGCAGCCTCTTTTCTTGAAGAGCTTGCTGCATTAAAAGCCGATCTACAAGTGGTCGTTGCTTTTCGTATGCTGCCCGAAGTGGTTTGGAATATGCCGCCCATGGGCACGATTAATGTACACGGCTCTTTATTACCGCAATACCGTGGTGCTGCGCCGATTAACTGGGCCATCATCAATGGTGAACAAGCTACAGGCGTTACCACTTTTCAACTACAACATGCCATTGATACAGGCAATATGCTCATGCAGGAAGTGATTCCTATTACAGATACCATGACAGCCGGTGAATTACACGATACCATGAAAATGGTAGGTGCCAATTTATTGGTAGCAACTGTTAAAGCGCTTACCGATGGAAGCATTGAGCCCAAGCCACAACAAGAAAGTGCAGAACTGAAACATGCACCCAAACTATTCACTAGCAATTGCACTATTGATTGGCAAAAACCTGTGCATGAAGTGTATAATCTGGTGCGCGGACTCTCACCTTATCCCGGCGCACTCACACAATTGAATGGAAAGATTTTGAAAATTTATCGTGCAGAAAAAATCTTGAAAGCTGTTGCTGAAACGCCAGGTACTTTTGTGAGCGATAACCAAACACATATTGATGTAGCTTGTACTGATGGCTACTTAAGACTTACAGAGATCCAATTAGAGGGTAAGAAAAAAATGGCAGTAAGCGACTTTTTACGCGGCAACAAAATCTAATTACTGGAAGTAAGTCACCATTAACTGGAAACGATTGGCTTCCAAACCAAGCGCAGCTGCAGCTGCATTGCTTACACGCATTTGTAACCCATTATCACCTTTCATCTTCGGTAGGCTGCCCAATACTTTGGCGCAAACACTTTTGTTATTAGCCGTCAATCGAACAATAGTGCCTTCTGGAATACCATTGGCAAGTACGTAATACTTCTTATCATCCCAGCCACTCATAGTTTTAAAAATGCCACTCTCCATGGTCAGCATTTTCAATTGCAATCCACTTGTTTGTACTGAATATTGTTGAGCAAAGAATCCCTCTTCGAGTATGGACGATGCAGTTTTAGGCGCAATTACAGCAACACTATCTTTTCTAACGACTGGCGCATTCGCAACTGAATCTTTCACCACAGGTTTTACAGGCATTAATGCAACACTATCTTTCTTCACAACAACAGGTGGTGCAACAAGAACTACACTATCTTTCCTAACAACAGGCGCTTTCGTAACTGAATCCTTCACCACAGGCTTTACAGGAATCAATGCAACACTATCCTTTCTAACAACAGGCGCTTTTGCAACTGAATCTTTCACCACAGGCGCTTTCGCAATTGAGTCCTTCACCACAGGCTTTACAGGAATCAATGCAATACTGTCTTTCTTCACAACAACAGGTGGTGGAATAACAGCAACACTATCTTTCTTAACAACAGGCGCTTTCGCAACTGAATCCTTCACCACAGGCTTTATAGTAATCAATGCAATACTATCCTTCCTTACTACAACAGGAGGAGGAATAACTGCAACACTGTCATTCTTAACTGCTGGTGCTGCCTTCACTGTAGCTAGCGTATCTAGTATAACAGGCTTTTTAACCTGACTAACCGTATCGCGTACAACAGGTTTTACGATCGGTGCTTTAATAGAATCTTTTTTAATGGCCACCAATTTACCTGCGCTATCAATTATTTTTTCTTGACTTACAGGCAATACCAAAATATCAGCCTTGGTTGCTTTTCTGGCTGTATCTCTGCGCATATTGGTAGGTGCTTGTACAGGAGGCTTAGTAACCACTACAACAACACTATCTTTTTTAATGGGCTTATCAACAGGCTTTGCTATAGGCGGCTCTTGTTTCACTGGCGCTTTCTGCGCTTGCACCTGCACGGTATCTTTTTTCACTACGGGTGGAGAAGCTGGTTTTACAACAACAGGCTCAGGCGTTTTTACTACAGGAGGCTTTGTGGCCTCTGGCTTTTCTGCAGCATTATTCTTTTGCTCATTGATTTGCTGCTGCACAACAGAAGCCGGACTATCATATACAATAATAGGTCTGGATACTGCTTGTTTTGCGGGATCAGTCACAACAGGCTTATTACTGATTTCTCTTCTTTTCTGTGGTTCTTCCTTGATGTATAACTCCTCTCCCAATTTGGTTTCATCAATGGGTTTGGGAACATCTTTCTCTTTTTCTTGTCCGCGCGGCTTCATGACGCCCCTGATTTCTGCACCACCAGTTGCTTTGGCATCAACAGCTGTAAAGTTCTGCTCGCTCTTGCTCTCAATAGGTTGATAACCGCCGATATAACCTACGATGATTTCCAATCCCTCACGCGCATCTTCTTCCTTGATATTATTCCAGTTTTTCAGAAAGTCCAGACTGACGCGATTAAACTGCTGCCCTATCTGATACAGATTATCGCCCTTTTTGATTTGGTAATAAACAGGAATGCCATCCTTATTGAGTTTGGTCAGGTTGCGGATAGGAATCCTAATCTTGGTACCCGCTAAAAGATATCCTTGTTGGAGGTTATTGTACTGACGCAGATAATCCGTGGTAACACCGTATTTCTTGGCAACTCCTGCAAAGGTTTCACCGGTGGTCATAGTATGCACCACATACCAGAATGGTGACTTACCCTGAATGATGAGTTTACCCTGACCAGCGGCAGCCAGACTAAGGCAAATACTCATACATAACATCAAGAGAAATCGCATCACTGCCGGTAAAATTAGTCTTTTAATATTCTGTACCCTTGTGGATAGTAATTATTTACCCTGTTGGGCAGGCATTTAGCCCAGCCTAATGCTAGGCCTTGGTAACGCATCAAATTCCAGCCTTTGCTAGCTTGCAGCTGAATGTCTTTTCTACGCAGATATTGTAAGGCTGTAGCCTCATCCAATTCAACAGATGCAAAGCTGTTGATAGACTGATTCCATAAAGCCAACTCATGATCCGGAATCAGGTCTTTCCCTTTTAATTGCCCCACTGCTATTCCAGCTTTGCGGATATACAACTTTCCAATCTGGCCAAGAGTATCTAAGACCTCATCATTCACTGCTTTAAAAATTTCTCCCGAACGAATGATGTGCTGATTGGCGAGTTCGGGTATTGCTTGCTTCAAGAATTGCTGCTCTTGTTTAGAAGCTTGTTGCACCTGTTGATACCTGTGTGTGGCATGATGCGGTGCATCTGCCTTTTGAAAGACAGACAAGAAAAAACCTTCTCCTTGTAGCAAGTGCGGATAAAAGCGATAACCCGTTGCACCAGTAGTAGTTTGGGTTGTGACAATATTCCACGATGCAGGTAAGTCTAATGGTAGAGATAGCATATCGCCCTGCGCCATCAACCAATCCATGATGGTTTCATCTTCTTCGGGAGAATACGAACAGGTAGCATACAATAAAATACCACCGGGCTTTAATGCAGGCAAAGCATCGGCTAGAATTCTTTGCTGTCGCTGACTGCAGAGTTGCACATGCTCAGGACTCCATTCATTCACCGCATCAGGATCTTTGCGAAACAAACCACTACCGCTACAAGGCGCATCTACCAGCATCACATCAAAATAATTATGTAGTGTGGTGAAATCAGCCGGATCATTATTGGTAACAATGACATGCCCTGCGCCCCATTTGGTGATATTCTCCACTAGAATAGCAGCACGTGAACGAATCACTTCATTGGCCACCAACACACCATCATGAAAATAATCGGCGAGTAAAGTTGTTTTACCACCGGGTGCAGCACAGAGGTCTAATACTTTTAAGCCCTTGGTTTCTTTCACTACTTGTGTGAGTGCCGTCCAAATGCACATACTACTTGCATCTTGCACATAATAAGCACCTGCATGCAATAATGGATCGAAAGTGAAGAAAGGACGCTCATTCAAATAAGCTGCATGTGCACACCAAGGCACAGATGCATCAAACGAAAAACTATAAGCTGCAGGTTGTTTAAACAGGTTTTTACGAATACTCGTCACTTGCTCGCCCGATGCATGCAATGCATTCAAAGCAGCCAAATCTAGTTGGGGTAAACTTGCTAAACGATCTTGTAATGCCTGTGGTAACAAATCAGCCTTTTGTCAAAAATACGGATGCAGACTTAGACCGACTTGATTTCGGCAATCAGTTTCTGTAAAGCGGCTTTGGCATCACCAAATAACATGGATGTTTTTGGCTGGAAGAACAACGCATTCTCAATACCTGCGTAACCAGGTTTCATGCTACGCTTGTTCACAATAACGGTCTTGGCTTGTTCTACTTCTAAAATAGGCATGCCATAAATAGGCGAAGCTGGATCGCTTTTGGCAGCAGGGTTTACCACGTCATTGGCACCCAGAATCAATACCACATCTGTTGTTTTGAATGCATCATTGGCAGTTTCCATTTCTTGCAGCTTATCATAAGCTACATCTGCTTCCGCTAATAACACATTCATGTGCCCAGGCATTCTACCGGCTACAGGGTGAATGGCATATTGAACTTCTACACCACGCTCTTCCAACATTTTTTCTAACTCATGGCAAACGTGTTGCGCTTGTGCCACGGCCAAACCATAACCGGGCACAATCATCACTTTATGGGCATAAGCCATACATACAGCCGCATCCGATACAGATATCTCTTTGTGTGTACCACCTTGCTGCTCGCTTGCAGCTGTAGTGCTGCCACCAAATGAACCAATCAATACATTGGTTAAGGAACGATTCATGGCCTTACACATCAGAATGGTGAGCAAAGTACCTGCAGCACCAACGAGAATACCGCCGGTGAGCATGGCTTTATTATCATACAAGAAACCACCACAGGCTGCAGCCACACCGGTAAAAGAGTTCAGCAAAGAAATCACCACAGGCATATCTGCACCGCCAATCGGCATCACAAAGAAGATACCATAAATCAACGCAGCAAATAAGACTATATAGAAAAACAGAATGGTTTCTTCCGGTCTGAATGAAATGATGTATCCGCTTAATAAAAGAATAAAGGCAAACAAGCCAAGGTTCACAATATGCTGGCCTTTGAAAGAATAATCTTTGATGCGACCATTCAGTTTACCCCAAGCAATCATACTACCCGCAAATGAGATAGAGCCAATGACCAAGCCGGCCATAATTACCAGTAAAACACCACCGTCTAAATTGCTGAAGAAGGATGTATCAGTACCATCATAATGGTGTGTCAGGTGATTGAATTCAATGACACCTATCAGCGCAGCACAAGCACCACCCATACCATTGAACAAACTCACCATCTCCGGCATGGATGTCATCTTCACGGTTCTAGCCGACCACACACCTGCCACTGTACCGATAATCAGCGCAGCAAAAATCCAAGGATAGTTCTGGAGTTGCACGCCATCTTCTTCATACAAAAAGATTGTGGCAAAAATGGCAATCGTCATACCAGCTGCTGCAACCAGATTACCTTTTCTAGCTGTCTCTGGATGCGCCAACATTTTCAGTCCGAGTATAAACGTCACCGAAGCAATGATATAAGCTAGCGTTAATAAATTCCATTCCATAGATAATGCGTTAAGGGCTATTTTTTCTTTTTAAACATTTCCAGCATGCGATCTGTGACTACAAAGCCACCCACCACATTGAGTGTTCCTAAAATCACTGCTAGAAAACCAAGTGCAAGTGCGAAATAATTTCCGGCTTCTACTTTACCCATTACAATAATGGCACCGATAATCACCACACCGTGAATGGCGTTTGCACCACTCATTAGTGGTGTATGCAAAACACTAGGTACTCGTCCAATGACTTCAATACCAAGAAAAATCATCAGAATCACGATGTAGATGATTTGCTGATGCAACTGTATCCATTGTAAAAAATCCTGCATAATGTTCATCAATTTATGCGAGTAGCGCAGCTACTCTTTCGTGAATGATTTGTCCGTTATGTGTGATACAAGTGCCCTTCACCAGATCGTCTTCAAAATTCAAATTGAGCTGACCCGTTTTATCAATAATCAACTGCAGAAAATTGAGTACGTTCTTGCCATATAGTTTACTAGCATCAGATGGCATCGCTGCAGCCAATTGGCTATTACCCACTACCTGCACACCTGAGTAGACAATGGTTTCATTGTTCTTGGTTACTTCTGTATTACCACCTGTAGCCGCAGCTAGGTCAATAATGATACTACCATTGCGCATTTGCTCAATCATCGCAGCGGTAATCAATATGGGTGCTTTCTTACCGGGTATTTGTGCAGTGGTAATCACAATATCTGCTTTAGCTATAGCCGCTGCTATGCGGTCTTTTTGCTTTTGCTGATATTCAGCAGACTGCTCTACTGCATAACCGCCTGCGGCTGATGCATCTGCAGCACCTTCTACTTCGATGAATTTGGCACCCAAACTCATCACTTCTTCTTTTACTGCAGGTCTTGTATCAAACACTTCTACCACAGCGCCTAATCTTCTAGCAGTGGCAATGGCTTGCAAGCCTGCAACACCAGCACCTAAGATGAGGACTTTAGCAGGCGCAATACTACCTGCCGCTGTCATGAACATAGGAAAATAACGAGGATAGATATTGGCAGCCAATAAAACTGCCTTGTATCCAGCGATGTTGGCCTGAGAGCTAAGCACATCCATACTTTGTGCACGCGTGGTACGCGGAATCATGTCCAAACTAAATGCACTGATGCCTTTATTAGCCCATGTCTGCATTTGTTGAAAATGATACAATGGTTGATATACGCCTAATGCAACTGCGTTGGGTTTCAATTGTGCCAGATCTGCATCCGTTAGTAAGTGCATACTCAATACGAGATCTGCAGCTTGCAAAACTGCATTTCTGGATTGTATGACTGCACCTACAGCAGCAAAACTTTCGTCTGTTGCCGATGCTTGCACACCAGCGCCAGTTTCTACTTGAATCTGCACCTGCTGCTTAATGAGTTGAGCGCATTGCTCAGGCAGCAATGACACGCGGTTCTCGCCTGTTGGTTCTTTGAGTATTCCGATGATCATGTTAAGGGTTGACCCGATGAAATTAACTGATGATCGCGTACGAAAACCTGTTTTTTGTCAACTTTTAGAATCGGATGCGGAAATGTTCTTTTTGTTGTTGCTCGGGTCGGAAGAAAACAAGACCAATAAAGAATAGATCAATCGTAAGTGTAACAGCCGGATCTGCTTGTATGGCTGCCCAAGCCTGCTCCATTTCGGCACTCCAGTGAATGTCGTCAAAGATCAAGACTGTTTCTGCATGCGCTTTTTCTTTTAGCAATTGGAAATAGCGCATCGTAGGCTCATAGCGATGGTTGCCATCAATAAATGCAAAATCGATTTGCGTTTGCTGATTCAACCAAAGAGGCAGCGTATCATCGAAATTACCTGTAATAACGGTTACATTACTGATACCTGCTTTGGCAATCACCTGCAAAGCTTGTTCAGCAATGGCAGGCGCGCCTTCAATACTCGTAACGGGTATTTGATTATTGGCACTGGCCAGATAAGCAGTGGTGATACCTAAAGAAGTCCCCAGCTCCAACACAGATGTCGGCTGGAAATAAGTAACCATTCTAAACAATAACTGACTAAACTTTTTTGGCTTTAAAGAAGAGCGTGCAATATCACGAATCACTCTTTGCTGGCTGAGTTTGTTTCTGCTGCCCGCGCCAAAATCAGGCACTTCAATTATCGTTGTATTTGTTTTCAGTGATGTACGTAGCGGTTCAATAATGCTATAAGCATAGTATGATCGATCATTATTCAGCACTTCTGTGATAAAGCGAAAAACAAAAGGTGAATGCACACCATGCCCCTTGCCATTGGCTGCAGTGAGATAGTATTGCAGGTATTTGAAACCTAGTACAGGAGCACTATACATGATGTCTTCTTTGAAAGGGTAATACTTTCATCCACCAAAAAATGGTGTACGATACTGCAAAGAAAGCGATATATGCCATCCATAATGCAGGTTCTCCCAACCATTCAAAACGAGTACCTGTTTGTCCGATAGTGATACTATTGTATATGGGCATCCAACAAAGCAATAGCCAATACAGTAATGCAAATAGCCAAGAACCAGCTATACGCTTTGATACAGTAAACAATGGGAAGATGGCTTGCAACAATTTCAAACCAATCACCAGCATTTGAAAATCTGAAATAGGATAGCTATTCTCAGTTACAGGTTGATTGCGCAAGAAATTGATCCAATTATACCACAAGAACAATTGCGCTAAACCAAAGACTAGCATCATTCTATTGCAGGTAAATAAGATGGATTTGATATAGCTGCGGAATGATAGCAACAATAGCATCGCCGGTAAGAGCAGGGGTATAATCCTGACGTATAAGAAATCTAGAGAAACAAAGAGTTCACTCATCGCTTATCCCAACGCTGAAAAGTGAAAGCATATGCATGTTTTGCATCAGGTTCATGCGCTTCTTCCCAAGCCAACTCCCATGTGTGTGTATCCATTTCAGGGAAACTGGTATCACCATCCATATCTGTATGCACGCGGGTGAGGTATACATGGTCTGCAATGGGCAATGCCTGACGATAGATTTCACCACCACCAGTAATCATCACTTCAGCATAACCATTGTGCTTCGCCAATTGAATTGCTTCATCCAGCGAGCCAACAGTTTCGGCATTGGCAGCAGCCCAATCAGCTTGTCGGGTAATTACAATATTCAATCGGCCACCAAGTGGCTTGTTGCCTAGGGCTTCAAATGTTTTTCTACCCATCACCACAGGCAAAGCCCATGTTTTATTTTTGAAAAACTTGAGGTCTTTGGGTAAATGCCATAATAATGCATTGTCTTTTCCAATCATGCCGTTGGCAGATGCCGCTACTATCAAAGAAATAGTCATATTAAACAGCTACTGGTGCTTTAATAGCCGGGTGACATTGATAGTTCTCCAGCGTGAAATCTTCAAACTTGAAACCGAAAATATCTTTGACTTCCGGATTGAGACGCATTGTTGGTAATGGATAAGGTTCTCTGCTCAATTGCAGTTTCACCTGCTCCATATGGTTACTATATATATGTACATCACCAAAAGTGTGTACAAAATCACCATAACCCAAGCCACACACCTGCGCGATCATCATCGTTAACAATGCATAAGAAGCGATATTGAAAGGCACGCCCAGAAACACATCTGCGCTGCGTTGATAGAGCTGGCAACTCAACTTACCATCTGCAACGTAGAACTGGAACATGGTATGACAAGGCATCAATGCCATTTGAGGTAGATCTGCCACATTCCATGCACTGACCAATAAGCGACGACTATCCGGGTTTTTCTTGATTTGCTGAACCAAGTCAGTAATCTGATCTACTACTACTCCATTGGCACCTTCCCAACTTCTCCATTGTTTGCCATACACAGGACCCAATTCGCCATTCGCATCGGCCCACTCATCCCAGATACTCACCCCATTTTCTTTCAGGTATTGAATATTGGTAGCGCCTTGTAAAAACCACAATAGTTCGTGAATGATGCTTTTGAGGTGCACTTTTTTTGTTGTAACTAACGGAAAGCCTTTTTGCAGGTCGAAGCGCATTTGGTAGCCAAAGCAACTGATGGTACCTGTACCTGTGCGATCACTCTTGTATACACCCGTATCCAATATATGCTGAAGTAACTGATGATATTGTTGCATGCTGCAAAGTAACCAAGCCCATGCATATAAAAATGAAAACAAAATCGGCGGGGGATTCTCTGTGAATTAGCGGGAAAATAGGCCCGATATTTAAGAAAAAGATGATACCTTCATCCCGCGCATTGGCATGTAATATGCTTACAATACAACGGTTATGAAAATTTTGATTGCCGACGACCACACTATGGTGAGGGAAGGATTAAAGAAAATCCTCCTGGAAGCTTTCCCTTTTGCTGAAGTACACGATGCTTCTGACGGTGCTGATTTATTAAAAAAAGCCATCAAAGGTGAATGGGAAATCATCATCAGTGATGTGACCATGCCCGGCATGACTGGTATTGACGTATTGAAACAATTGCGCTCTCAAGGTATTGAAACACCTATGCTCATGCTCAGTATGCATGCGCCTGAACAATATGCCGTAAGATCCATCAAAGCAGGTGCTTCCGGCTACTTAACCAAGGACAATGCGCCCTACGAACTGGTAACAGCCGTTCAGCAGGTATTGAATGGCAGAAGGTATATCACCCCTCAAGTGGCAGATGTCCTGGCAGATTCCATTGAGACAGATAAAGACAAAATGCCCCATGAACTGCTTTCAGACCGTGAATTTGAGGTGATGAAGTTGATTGTAGAAGGTAAAACCGTAAGTGAAATTGCCGAATCTCTTTCACTGAGCGTGAACACCATTAGCACCTATCGCTCCAGAATTTTGGAAAAAATGCATCTGCATTCCAATTCAGACTTGGTGAAGTACGCTATCGAGCACAAGCTAGAACTCTGATTTTGAACACTTTATACAAGGGGCTGTAGTAAATCCACTACAGCCCCTTCTTTTTTTCCCACAACCAGATACTAAAAACTAGATCATAAACAGGCTTCTATCACTACAGCCTGAGGTAAGGCATTGTCGAATCTTTGTGCTGTAAAACAAAGGTTATGAAAAACAATATGCTTGATATTCTGCTGGTGGATGAATCCAGCTATATCGTATTCCAAGTAAAGAACGCTTTAGCTAATCAAGGCATTAAAGCCAACATTGATACTGTAGAAACAGTAGAAGATGCAACTACTTATTTTAGATCTAAGCATCCGGATTTTGTAATCACTGATTTGAATCTACCCGACCAAAGTGGTATTGAACTGATGAAAGCCATCAGAAAAGAAAAAGGCAACAGTAAGTTGTATGTACTTACTCATTTTACTATTGACGCTTTCCGTGATATGGCTATCCTGCATGGTGCAGATAGTTTCTTAGACAAAGCGAATGACATCGAAAAAAAGTTACCCGATATGATTAAATCCTATGCTGCGTAAGTATTACAGTCGATTGGCGATCATATCTCATTAAAGATATTTTCTTGATACCCGTTTTAAAAATCCATCTTATGTAAACCAAATTTTCCTTTATCCCTTTGTTTTAAACCGAGAAGGATGTAGTAACGACACTACATCCTTCATTGTTTTAACCATATTCCTATCACAAAATCACGATTCAACAATCATCATAGACACTACAAAATGGGCACTCCCGATGTTGTCTCTTTGTACTGTAAAACAAAGGTTATGAAAAACAAGATGCTTGATGTGTTGCTAGTGGATGAATCTAGTTTTATTGTGTATCAGGTGAAGCAAGCGCTAGCCAGCAAAGGAATTAAGGCCCATATCGATACTGTGGAAACTGGCGCTGATGCCACTAATTATTTTAAAGACAAACATCCAGACTTCGTGATTACTGATTTGGATTTACCTGATATGAGCGGACTAGATTTGATTAAAGCGATTCAAAAGGAAAAAGGAGATTCTAAACTATATGTACTAACCCATTTTACTATTAATACTTTTCGTGAAATGGCATTATCCAATGGTGCGGATAGTTTTCTAGATAAAGCAAACGATATTGATAAAAAACTTCCCGACATGATTAAATCCTATGCTGCGTAGTAGTATCACTACAAAATTGACACTATGTAAGAAACAACCTATTTATATACACTCTTTTAAAAAATCCATCTTATGTAATTGAGATTGAACAGTCATTCCTTTGTTTTTACAACGAGAAGGATGTAGTAACGACACTACATCCTTCTCGTTTTTTTACCATACACACATCATAGAATCCTGATGCAATAAGCACGTCTAGCACTACAGCCGTCGGGGCTGCGAATTCGTCCCTTTGAATTGTAAAACAAAGGAATATGAAACGCAATCTCAACAACGGAAACAGAAGCTGGATAAGGGTTTCAGCACTTTCGCTCCTTTTCGCTTTCAGTGGCATCGTTGCTTTTGCTTTTGACAATCCAATGGTTGGTGCATCACGTTTCGGTGTTACTCTTTCTGGTCCAGAATTCGGTCAGAAACAAATGCCTGGTGTTTACGGAAAAGATTATATCTATCCTAGTGAAAAAGAAGTTGCTTACTACGCTTCTAAGAATATCAACAAATTTCACCTCCCTGTAAGATGGGAAAGAATCCAAAGAAAATTAGGTGGTGCTTTAGATGCAGTTGAAGTTAAACGCATCAATGAGTTCCTGAATGTTTGTGATAAATATGATGCTTCAGTTATTATCAATATTCAGAATTACGGTCGCTACACTTTAAACGGTGTAGAAGTTAGACTGGGTTCTGACACTGTTAGTAACGCAAACTTCCGTGACCTGTGGAAGAGAATGGCTGTTGCTTTCAATAACCATCCTGCAGTGATTGGTTTTAACCTGATGGCTGAACCACACGATCTGGGTAGCGGCAAATGGTTCGCAGCTGCGCAAGAAGCTATCAACGCCATTAGAGAGATCAGCAACAAACAATTGATTCTGGTAGATGGTGACAGCTGGGCTAACGCTGCTAATTGGGAAAAACACAGTGATATCCTGAAAAACCTGATTGACCCTGCTAACAAAATAGTCTATAACGCACACATCTACTTTGATGCTGACCATTCTGGTGCTTATGCTAACAGCAATGATCCTAACAAAAAAGACAAAAACATCGGTGTTAAAAAAGCGATGCAGTTCGTAGAGTGGCTGAAGAAGAATAACAAAATCGGCTACTTCGGTGAATTCGGTATTCCTTCTAACGACGCAGACTGGTTCCCAGTTCTGAACAACTTCCTGGAGTACATCAACAGAAACAATATCAGTGCTTCTAGCTGGGGTGCTGGTCCCTGGTGGGGCAACTACCCACTCTCTATCGAGCCTGTGAATAATCAAGACAAGCCTCAACTGGTAGCCATGATGAAATACGCTAACAACAACGCAATAGTAGCTAAAAACTAATACATCCACCTCAAACCAAAAACCATGACAAACACAATGACTGAAATGAACAAGACCATGAATCCTATGGTACTTCCTAGACTGAAAGAAGAACTGGCAGAAGAAGTTGTTTTTCTAGACGACAACATGATGATCAATCAGATCAATATGCTGAGTGTAAAGAAAATTGACCCTTCTATCAAGGTACATGTGTTCACCAACGTGCCTCAGGCATTGGATCATATTCGCAAAAACCCGCATACACCCAGAATCATCTTTACAGATCTGGACATGGGTGTTCATTCCGGTTGGGATTTCATTGCCGAATATGATGCCATGCATCTGCCTTGGCCGGTGAATATTATGACCGCTTCTATCGCACAGGAAGACATGGGTAAGTCGAACAACTTCAGCTGTGTACGTGACTATATCAGCAAACCTGCTAGAATTCAACAGTTGCAGATATTGCTGAAACAGCCACTACTGGCTGCATAAATATGGAACCAAATCATGGTTACTCTCTTCTCTGCAAGGGAGTGGCCTTGTATTGTTATTGATAGAGGAGCTCAATCCTGTAGTAATCAACCTACAAAAAACAGAAATTATTTGACAAGCTGATCATCGTTCTTGTGAGGAACCAATCTTCAGAATCTGCGGAAATTGCGTGAACAGCTCAAACAATTCCTATGAAAACCTCTCTTAAAAATAGCATAGCACACCTTAGCAATAGTAGCAGCTTGTATGCATTATCAACAGACTTCCAAGGTAATATTCTTCACTACAATCATCTATTCAGAGAACAATTTCAACAGGAAAATATCTTATTGGATGGCTATCCCTTTAATAATCTCTTTACGTCAGAAGCCAATAATCTGTTTCAAAAAGCTTTACGTAAGTGTATGACAGATGTTTCTCAGAACGTTCGTTTGCAATTAACCAATAAGGAAGACAACACAAAAAAATATGCTTTCGATTATTCAATATTGCGCGATGAAGATGCCATACCCCAAGGCATCGTACTCATTGGCTATCCTATAAAGGGAAACACCGATCAGCTTACAGACGATGGTGGTTATACCTCCAAGCGTATAAAAGAAGCCACTTACGAAGCGCCAGCGATGATCTGGATGTGTGATCAACAAAATCAGTTATGCTTTGCTAACGCGTCTTATTTGGCATTCAAAGGCACTACCCTGAGTGAAGAGAAAGATTCTGGAAGAATGCAGCATGTTTGGGGCGATGATCTGGAACAAACCAAGAAGAATTTGCAGTCCCTAATGACACAGCGTAAGCCTTTTGAAATTCGTTACAGAATTATTCGCAAAAATGGAAAGATAGCCTGGGTAACAGACCGTGCTAAACCATTTTATGATGCAACGGGAAACTATCTAGGTTTTATCGGCGTATGCAACGATGTAACCGACAAGATTGAAACACATCTTGAACTTGGTAAGCAAATGGCAGAACTGGAGAAACTTAAAACAGATCAGGAACAACTCAACACCATCGTTACCAAAATTGGAAGTGGTATCGTTATTACTGACCCTACCATGCAGATTAGCTGGTGCAACCCTGGCTTTAGCAATTTATCTGGTTATAGTTTGAAAGAAGTAGTAGGCAGAAACTTCCATCAACTAATGGAAAGCCATTTAACTGAAGCTGCTACAATTGAAAAAATTGAAACCCACTTACAGAAGGGCATTAATATTAGAACAGAAATTGCCTATCAAAACAGAAGAGGAATCGATATCTGGACAGATGCGGTATTTGAGCCTATTTATGATGAACGATCTGTATTGAAAGGCTATTTCATTGTATTGAACGACATCACACAGATTAAGCGCTCAGAAAAAGAGGTTAAGAAGCAAATAGACCACTTGAAAAAGCTTTCTTTCATCAGTTCTCATGAATTACGACATGAATTTGCCAAGATGTTGCAAATTTTATATACCGTTAAACTCAAGGAACCCAATGTGTTCCACTATCAATCTGCCCTTCAGGACATTGAGAAAGCAGCGAATTTCATCAACAAGGTCATCTATACGATGAACGACGAAATCAACTTTGCCACAACCAGCAATATCTCGTTGAGCCATATCCTGAAAATTGAACTAGAAGAAGTGGTATTAATTGATGATGATCCTATGGTAAACCGTTTGAATGAACTGGTACTGGAGTATGCAATGCCCGGCACCAGAATCCAGAAGTTTTATGATACCGCTACGGCGATCAGTTATCTGAAAGATCAGCCCGGTATCAAGCGTACCATTTTCTTGGATTTGAACCTAGAAAAAGAATCCGGTTGGGATTTTCTGGAAACGTATCAAGCTTTGAATCAACCTTGGACAGTCATGATCTTAACTTCATCCGTAGATCAGGAAGATATTGCTAAAGCAAAACAGTATCGTTGTGTTAGTCAATACCTAACTAAACCATTGACAGTAGCACAAATTGAGCAATTACAGCAACTGAGAATAGATAAGGTAGCCTGAGCGATTGAAACAGGAAAATATTAATAGACCGATCATGTACATTTATACGAGTTCAGGACAAGCAGACAATTCAATGGGCGAACAACCAACATATCAGGAAACAGGTGCATATCAGCAAATCATTTTGATTGATGATGATCACATTACCAATACACTCAGCACACGCATGCTGAGCAAATACGCTCCTGATTTATCCGTGGAAGTATTTGAGGATATCGACACAGCCATCGCGCATGTAAGTCAGTTACCTAACCCAGAAAACTATTTAATCTTGCTGGACTTAAACTTTCCTGTGAAAAGTGGCTGGGATTTTCTGGACGCCTACCAGCATATGGCACACAAAGCAAATGTGGTGGTATTAACCTCGTCGATTGATGAGTCTGACAAAAGACGAGCATTGAGCTATGTAACGGTAAGAAAATTCATGTCAAAGCCACTCAATGCGGCATTAATTGAACAGCTTAAACTATTGCAAAGAAATTAATCAAGCCTGCTTTCTTCTAGCGCGCTCCTTTTCAATCAGCATTAATTCACGTCCTGTTTGTCCGGCAACACTGCTATTCTCCTGGGCACGACGCATCAGGTAAGGAATCACATCGCCGATAGGGCCAAATGGCAAATACTTACTTACGTTATAGCCTTCTTTAGCCAGATTAAAAGTGATATTATCACTCATGCCGAACAACTGAGAAAAATGTACATGATGATGATTGTGCGGAATGCCTTTTGCATGCATTAGCTCTGCCGCCAAAAGGTTACTCTTCTCGTTGTGTGAGGCAACAATTACCGAAATCGTGTCTATGTTCTCGATGCAATAGGTAACTGCGGCATCAAAGTCTCTATCGGTTGATTCTTTATCAGGCTGAATAGGCGAAGGATAACCATGTTTAACTGCACGCTCTCTCTCTTTCTCCATATATGCACCGCGTACCAACTTAATACCTAATACAAGATTTTTTTCGCGAGCAATTTGATGCGACAAATGCAGGAAGCGAAGTCTGTCGTGACGATACAACTGCAATGTGTTATACACAACTGCTTTCTCCGTATTAAACTCTTCCATTAATTCCATGGTGAGTCTGTCTACAGGATCCTGCAACCAGCTTTCTTCTGCATCTACTAGTACACCAATACCTTTTTCTGCAGCCTCTGCGCAGATACGGTACATGCGTTCACGCACACGATCCCACTCAGCAATTTCTTCTTCATGGTCATGAATACCGCTGCGCAATCTGGGTGCATCGTTCAAAGTCTGCAACAATGCAGAACGAGAAATGCCCGTTACTTTTACACTAATGAAAGGAATATTGGGTTGTGTAGCGGCATAATCAATCACTTTCATGAATTGATCCATAGCATGATCAAAACCTGCTTCAGATTCTTTTCCTTCAACACCATAATCCAGAATCACCTGCACCCCATACTTGCCTAAAACAGCACCGGCAGTAGCCGTTTCTTCCAATGTTTCTCCACCCACAAACTGACTGAAAATAGTATTACGTACGAGCTTATTGATAAAAGGCATTTTTCCTTTAATCAATACAGGCGTTAAGATGGTTCCCAGTTTAACAAACCAGGAATACTGCATTGTAGAAAACAAAAATTTTGCTTTTCTCAGCGCCTTGTCAGACTTATAAGCAAAGGCATTTTCTGTATTGTCGAAGGAGATATTCATGGCCCGTTAGATGTAAATTCTATGCGAATATCGGCACAGATACATGAAGTAAAAAATGCGTTTTATCAGTTGTTAGTCTATATCGCCTGATGGTTAAAGGGCTGTAAAACCATTTCGCTCACCACACCGCTCGCCGGCTGCTGACAAAGGAACCAAACCGCACGGGCCGCTTCTTCTGCCACAATCATTTTATCGCGCTGCACACGCAAGTCAATGGTATCCCAGAAAGCAGAATCTACCCCACCCAAGAATAAGTTAGTAATGCGGATATCCGTACGCTTAAGTTCTTCGCGAATACTCTGCATCATACCGGTTAAGCCATATTTGCTGGCTGCATAAGCAGCCGCGCCGGCCATGGGTACTTTACCCAATACACCCGGAATATTGATGATCAATCCTTTTTTCTGCACTTTCATGCCCGGCAAAAAAGCTTTTACCAAGAGGAAAGCTCCTAGCAAATTGGTTTGTATGGTTTGCATGAATTCTGCTTCGGTCAGTTGCTCGATGGGCTTGATGATACCAATACCAGCAGCATTTACCAGAATATCCACTTCGCCCAAAGCCTGTATGGCTTTTTGATGGAGGGCGTCAATATCTGCAGCTTTGCTCAGATCAGCTACCTGATAACGATCAGCACCCAGCCCAACAGCTTGTGCTACTTGTACCAGCTTGTCATGATTTCTACCAGTAATTACTACCTGCGCACCACTTTGCACCAACATACGGGCAATACCTTTACCAATATCACCGGTAGCACCGGCTACTACTACCCTTTTACCTTTCAGCGTTTCCATGAAATTGTTGCGTTTGGCTATAGAACATTGCAACGGGTAAATTGTTTATCCCGTACATGAAAGCTATCAGCCTTGTTTTTCCACATCAACTCTTTCGCCAGCACCCGGCTTTGGACCTATCCATACCAGTGTATTTGGTAGAAGAATGGCTGTATTTCAAGCAATATCCATTCCATCAGCAAAAGCTGATCTTACACAGGGCTAGTATGCGCTCCTATGCACAGGACTTACAAGAAAAAGGCTATCAGGTAACATACATTGAAGCTATTAGTGACTTAGCAGATATCCGCCAAACTATTGTGCACTTGGCTCAACAAGGCTATACCAACATTCATGTAGTAAACCCTTCGGATGATTGGCTGCTGCGCAGGATGCAAAGCGCTTGTAAAAAACATTCAATAGCATTGACCATCCTACCCAATCCGAACTTTCTCAATGAACCGGATTCCACGAGCATACCAAAGAATGGCAAACAGCTATTTTACCAGACGGGTTTTTATATTCAACAACGCAAACAGCGACAATTATTGCTGGATGCGCAAGGTGGACCATTGGGTGGTCAGTGGACTTTTGACGCAGATAACCGACAAAAATTTCCGGCCAAGGGTGTTTTACCTAAATACCAAATGCCTCAGCTGGATGCATTTCGTGAAGAAGCGATCCGCTACGTACAACAACATTTCGCGCACCATTATGGCAGCTACACACAACCTTTTGCTGCAGGTTGGTATCCCATCAACTTTGCAGAAACCGATGCATGGCTGGAAGATTTTTTTGCGCAACGCTTCAAAAACTTTGGCGTGTATGAAGATGCAATGTTGCCAGAAGCAGATATCTTGTTTCACAGTGTGCTGACGCCGATGTTGAATATTGGGCTGATGAATCCGGATACCATCATAGACGCGGCAACACAATATGCGGCAAAGCATGATATCCCACTCAACTCATTAGAAGGCTTCATTCGGCAAATCATTGGCTGGCGCGAATTCATGCATTTGGTCTACCACAAAGCAGGCCGACAACAACGCACCAAAAACTATTGGCAACTCAGTAGAAAAATTCCACCTGCCTTTTGGAAAGGTGAAACGGGTATTGTGCCAATTGATATAGTCATCAAGCGGGTATTGCAATCCGGCTATTGCCACCATATTGAAAGACTGATGGTGCTGGGCAACTTCATGCTGCTATGCGAGTTTGATCCGGATGAAGTCTATCGCTGGTTCATGGAACTTTTTATTGATGCTTATGATTGGGTGATGGTACCCAATGTATATGGTATGACACAATTTGCAGATGGCGGACTCATCACCACCAAACCTTATATCAGCGGTAGTAATTACTTGATGAAAATGGGTAATTGGCCCAAAGGCACTTGGCAGGAAATCTGGGATGCTTTGTTCTGGCGTTTCATGCATGTACATCGCGATTTCTTTTTGCAAAATCCCAGACTGGGCATGCTCATCAAAACATTTGATAAAATGCCGGAAGCCAAACGTGAAAACCATTTGCGTATTGCCAATGATTACCTCACCCAATTAGATCGCGCATGAGCATTCGCAAAAAACCTTGGAACCGTGTTGACTTACCCGTGTATTCGGTAAGCAGCAAAGGCATCACAGACAATATGCATATCTGCACCTATGTAAGTGCAGTGAGTATGCAACCCAAGCGCATGATGGTGGCATTATATGCAGGCACCAGAACATTGGCCAATGTAGAAAAGACTGGACAATTTGTATTACAACTATTACATGAAGACCAATACAGATTGGTGAATCAATTGGGCAAACAGAGTGGCAATACAATTGATAAAATCAGTCGGCTTAACAAAAGACAACTACTCACTACTTGGAATAACTATTATATTTTAAGAGATGCTTTAGCAGTGATGGAGTTGCAATCTATTCAAATAATTCCCGCAGGAGATCATACCATGTTTCTCTGCGATGTGATTGGTTATAAAAATCTGAATGAAGGTAAAGCTTTAACCACGAGTATACTACATGAAAAAGGCATTATCCGAATATGAATTGGACGCAGTCTTGATTGACCGCATCATTGAAATGGCCTGGGAAGACCGCACACCTTTCGATGCCATTGAAGCGCAATTTGGCATACCCGAAGCGGCCGTCATCAACCTGATGCGCAGAAACATGAAAGCATCCAGTTTTCGCATGTGGCGCAAGCGTGTGCAAGGCCGAGCCACCAAGCATAGTGCACTGCGCGACGAATCCGTGAAACGTTTTCGCTGCAGCCGACAAAAAACCATTTCCCTCAACAAGATCAGCAAACGATGAGTGAGCATAGAAAATGGCATCAAGAGAATGATGCCAGTAAATTATTTGATACAGCACCGGAGTATATTTTTCCCGTAGACAAAGCAGCTATTCAGGAGCGCATCAGCAATATTCGTCCCGCACAATACGCCAAGACTAGAAATTTTATACGTGGTGCAGTAACGCTTTTATCCCCCTATATTTCGCGTGGTGTTGTTCAGCTACCCGAGTTAAAGGATATGATCCTCCAACAGTACGGCTATCGCGCAGCTGAAAAGCTGATCAGTGAATTGGCCTGGCGTGAATTCTTTCAACGTGTTTGGCAAGCCAAGGGTGATGCTATTCTACAAGATTTGCGCAATGAGCAAACACCCATCCGCACCCATCAAATACCGGAAGCCATAATAAATGCAAGCACTGGCATTATAGGGATTGATCAAAGCATTCAGGGCTTGTATACATCTGGCTATATGCACAACCATGCACGCATGTACACAGCCATGCTCAGCACCAATATTGCACAAGCGCATTGGCGCTTACCTGCACAATGGATGTATTATCATTTGTTAGATGGGGATGTTGCCAGCAATCACTTGAGTTGGCAATGGGTAGCAGGTAGTTATAGCAGCAAGAAGTATTATGCCAATCAGGAAAACATCAATAAATACACAGGACAAACACAGCGCCATAGTTTTCTTGATGTTGATTATAGCGAGTTTGCTGATATGCCCATTCCTGAGATTTTACGATCAACTAGCACACCCACATTAAGCACCACATTACCAACAACAGTAGCACCAACTATTCAAGCGCAATTACCAACACTGGTGTACAACACCTATAATCTTGATCCCAATTGGCATGCAGATAAAACTGCCAATAGAATCTTGTTATTAGAGCCGGATCATTTTGCGCAATACCCGATCAGTGAAAAAGTGCTGAACTGGATTATTGAGTTGGCCCATGCACAGGTGCCGGGCATGCAAGTATATAGCGGCAACTTTAGTGAGTTGATGGCATTGCTTCCTGAGCAATATCCTATTCACGAGCAGATTTTCTTCAAAGAGCACCCAACTGCCCGTCATTATAAGGGTGTAGCCGAAAACCGCAGCTGGATGTTTCCGCAGGTTCAGGGGTATTTCAACAGCTTTTTTGCGTATTGGAAGAAATGCGAGCGTTATATGCGATAAAGTAGGGAAATTAGCGTATGCGCATACTCCATACTGATATCTACCGCTTTTCCATTCCCATGGTGCCTTTCACCATAGCCACAGGTACGATGCATTATGCACAAAACCTGTTGATCAAAGTGCATACAGATGCAGGCATCACCGGCATTGGTGAATGTTCTGCTTTTCCCATGATTGCAGGTGAAACACAAGCCACCTGTTTTGAAATGGCCAAAGACTTTGCAGGCATCTGGAAGAATAAGCTAGCCAATGATATCGAAGGTCGCTTGCACGAATTGGACATGTACACTGCAGGCAACTATACCGCTAAGAGTGCATTCGATCTCGCCTTATATGATATCGCTGCAAAAGCAGCCAACCAACCACTCTATCAATTCTTAGGTGGGAAGCAAAAAGATATTGAGAGCGATCTTACCATCGGAATTGATGAGCCGGATAAGATGGCACTACAAGCCATGAGTTTTTTGGAACGCGGTGTGAACATGATTAAAGTGAAACTAGGCAAACATCCTAAGGATGATGTAGAGCGCATTCGCCAGATTAGAAAAGCAGTGGGTAATGAGATTCAATTGCGCATTGATGCCAACCAGGGCTGGACTTACGATGAGGCAGTTTTTGCACTTACGGAATTGGGGCATTTTCATATTCAGTTTTGTGAGCAGCCCATGCGCAAGTGGAATGATGGCTTATTACCCAAGCTGGTGAAGCAATCGCCTATTCCTATTATGGCTGATGAAAGTGTGTTCACGCATCATGATGCAGAAAGACTCATCAAGCAGCACGCTTGTTCTTATGTAAATATCAAATTTGCCAAAAGCGGCGGCATCCATGAAGCCAAAAAAATCAATCAGGTTTGTGCGCAACATGAAACAGCCTGTATGATGGGCGGCATGTTAGAGAGTCGCGTAGCATTAACCGCCAAAGTACATATCGCCATGGCGCATGAGAATATTCGCTTCTACGATTTAGATACTTGCTTATTGGGCCACAAAGAAGATCCTGTGATTGGTGGCGTTACTTACCACAATGGCATGCACTTACAGTTAACAGACGCACCGGGGATTGGTGTAGATGTTGACCCAGACTATCTGAAGAAGCTGGATCATATCCGAATTTGACCTTAACAGAGCTTTTGCCTCTTGCGGGCTATCTTTGCACAAATTTTATAGGATGGAAGCAAAACATGTGCAGGATAGTTTTACGATCATGAATGAACTCGTTCTCCCAAACGATACCAATACTTTTGGCAACCTCATGGGTGGCAGGTTAATGTACTGGATGGATATCGCCGCCGGCATTGCCGCTGGCAAACATTGCAATGCACCCAGCATGACCGCCTCCGTTGATAACCTGAGTTTTAAGAATCCTATTAAGCTGGGCAATGTGGTGCATATTGAAGCCAAGGTTTGTCGCGCCTTCAATACTTCAATGGAGATACACATCAAAGTATGGGGCGAAGATTTGTTGCATCAGTATAAGTACGAGAGCAACGAAGCCTTCTTCACTTTTGTAGCTTTAGACCCTAATGGTAAACCTCGTCAGGTGCCACAAGTGATTCCACAAACAGAAGACGAGAAACGTTTGTACGAAGGCGCCATGCGCAGAAGACAAGTACGATTGATTCTAGGCGGTAAGATGAAAGCAGAAGACGCCAATGAATTAAAAGCGCTCTTTATAAAAGATTAAAAAAATCCCCACATTACTGTGGGGATTTTTTATTTGTCCATAATATTCATCAAATGATGTTTGCCCTTGAGCATGTAGTTTTTACTTTGCTCGATGGATTCCATCACTTGTTCAAGAATTTCATCTACAGGTAAGGTGTAATCAATGACCATTGGTTCTTTGAAGCGAACAGTTAACTGAGAGCCGCGCTTTTTAAACGCCAATCCCTTTTTGTTGAACGCACGCCAGAAGCCATTGATCACCACTGGTACAACGATGGGCTGATTATTCTTGATGATATGTGCTGTACCCTTTCTACCCGGAGCAAAAGGCTTAGTAGTTTCTTGCGGAAAAGTAATGACCCAACTCTTACGCAATGCCTCATCGATTTTTTGGGTATCAGACTCATCGCGTTCGCGATTCACATCCTTCCCTTCTGCACGCCATGTGCGCTTTACAGTTAAAGCACCACCCATTTTAAACAAACGGCTTAACCAACTGCCATCCATCGTTTCCTTAGCAGCTATAAAATAGACGTTGGTGAATGGGTTCAACAGATAATAAGGAATACCCAAACGATTTTCCTTACGCCACTTTACTGCACAGAAAATATGTAGGAAGGTGATAACGTCAGCAAAATAGGTTTGATGATTGCTAACAAACAGTACGTTGTTATGGGGGAGGTCACGCAAATGTTCGGTGCCTTCTATACGCAACTTGTTGAACATGGTCAGGCCGGGGTAAGAAGCGGCCCCCACAATTCCGTAAACAAGCGATCGTACAACCCTGATATTCTTTAGTCTTTCAACTAAGGTCATTTCAGACAGTTTTGGTTGAAGGTGATGTGCAATATAGGGAATGAATTTGAATTCGTGCATATTCATTGATTAACAATCATTTGCAGGTTTTTAGCTGCTTTGCATGGCAGGGACTATTTTTGCGCAAAACGCGGTCATGAAACTGAGTACGGTCATATTTGATATGGATGGATTATTGATAGACAGCGAGCCCTTATGGCAACAAGCTGCCGCAACCATATTCAGCAACTATGGCATCAATCTTACCACAGAACAATACAATAGTACAACAGGGTTAAGAACGCGTGAGTTTGTGGATTGGTGGTTTCGCTATTTCGGTATGCCTGAAACCGAGAAAGCCATTGCAGAAAAAAAGATTGTAGACCTAGTGTTGGAGTTGATTGCATCCAAGGGCACCATTATGCCTGGTGTACAGTATATATTCGATTTTTTCCAAGCCAAATCTTTTAAGATAGGTTTAGCCACCTCCTCACCTGTTGAATTGATTGAACTGGTAGCCCAGATGGCCAATATTCGTCACCTGCTACAAGCCACAGCATCAGCAGAAGACTTGGACTATGGTAAACCCCATCCTCAGGTATACCTGAACTGTGCGGAACAGCTGGGTGTTAGTCCGCTTGCCTGCGTTTGCTTCGAAGATTCATTTAATGGCATGATTGCAGCCAAAGCAGCGCGCATGAAATGTGTAGTAGTACCTCATCATAGCCAGATCAAGGAAGAGCGCTGGGCCGCTGCCGATTTAAAAATGTCTTCGCTGCAAAACTTTGGAGAATTGCATTTTAACCTCATCAATTAGTGCGGCATAAACTTGCAAAAGTCCGCTTTATTGTGCCTATTCACATGAAAAAATAGATTTTCATGAGTTCGTTATAAGCAATGCCGATTTTGTTGTACTACTCCCCCTTTATTTGAGACTACTTTGCTCCTGAATGGAACAAGTGCTTACTGCAACTACTAAACAAAGAAGCCAAAGGCCTAATTTTTGGATAAGGCTTTATTGTCATTTGTTTGGTCACACATCTCAAAAAGCCATTATTGAAGATGAGCGGTTTGTTACAAGATATGTATGCAAGCATTGTCATCGAAGATTGGGTAATGGCCTTAGAAAATCATTACCGGCTCCCAAAGGCATTGATCCTGTTATCTGGCAGAACTATTTACATGAATTAATAGAATCGTACAAGCGTTATGAAGGCATTAGCAAAAGAAACAGATCAAGAAAAAGAGATCATTCACTGAATCAATAACAAAATCTATTAGCATAAAAAGTGCATTCAACGCATGAACAATACTATTTCATCATTCATCAATAGAAAAAGAGCCGAACACAATAGAATGCAAAATACCCACGTTGCTACTCGTTTTGTCCGTTCTATTTTTGTTGTATAACCCAGAACAAAATGAACGGATTCTATTTCCAAAATATCGAAGAGCTGTTGATTAGCGAGTATGGTGAACATGACTATCGAAAAATAGTAGCGCATGCCGGTATTGAGGAAGATTACTTTATTTCCAACAACACCTATCCTGACGACTATTGTCTGAAACTGGCCAGCAGCACAGCTAACATTGCAAAGAAGGATATACATCAAGTGCAATTCAGCTTTGGCTATTATTGGTTTAAAGCAACCAATAATATCCTCAGAAATAGCCTCATGATGGGTGCCAATAAACTCAAACCCTTATTACACCAACTACCAGAAATTTTCGCACGCTTCAATATTCAGTTTCCTTTTATGAATCAAATGAAACTGGAGATTGCTGAAACAAGTGCTAAAACAATATTGATTACTTATCAATATCCTGGTCAAGTTGCACAAGAAGGATATTTTCAAGGCTTTTTGAATGCTCTGGGAGATTTGTACAAAGAAAAAATCAAAATTGACATTATACACAAACCCAATCATACAGCAGAAAAGGCTATTTTTAAAGTGCAATGGCTGTAACAAAATTATCCTCCGATCCATATAATATCTCCTTATTTTCTGCCAAGTATCTTGAGCATAATTTTCCATTCTCTGTAGTGATTGCACCGGACAGCACCATTGTTTCTGCCGGAAAGAGTCTACAAAAATTGTTGAAGGATGTAAAAGGAAAAAGATTTTCGGAAGTACTCAGCATCATTCGTCCTACCAATTATCAAGATGGTTTTGAAGGGATTGTTTCCTTACAAAATACACTGGTTATACTCGCAGTAAAAAACAGAAGTGACATTATTTTCCGCGGGCAATTCATGCACGTAACAGAAATCAATACTGCTGTATTTATTGGCTCACCCCTGATTACGGAAATTGAAAAACTCAACGAACTCCAATTAAAGATTGGTGACTTCTCCTTTTTTGATGCCATACCCGACATGTTGCAACTAGCCAATATGCGTAAGGTTGCTAATGAAGACAATGAAGTGCTTTTCAGAAAGCTCAAGAAAGAGCAACAAATTGCCAGAGCGAATGAGAAGTTCTACAAAACGATTGTCAACAGCATTAATGAAATTGTTTTCAGAACCGATAAAGAGGGTAATTGGTCGTTCTTGAACCCAGCATGGGAAAGCATCATGGGCTTTACCATTGAAGAATGTATTGGCCGACCATTCTTTGAGTTTTTACACCCCGAAGATGTTGCCAAAAACAACGAACTGTTTTTACCGCTAATCAATCGGGAAAAGCCTTACTGCCAGCATAAGATCAGGTATATCACGAAGACAAAAGAGATTAAGTGGATTCGGGTATACGCCAGCTTATTGTACAACGACGACAATCAGGTGATTGGTACAACAGGTACCTTAAGCGATATCACGCTTGAAGAGCAGCGACAGCACGACTATGAGCTGATCTCCAATCATGTACAGGACCTGATTTGCATTCATGAAACGGATGGCCGCTACTTGTATGTATCTCCTTCCATCAAACAGATATCGAATTTCGTTCCGGAAGAAATGATTGGTCGCTCTCCATTTGATTTTTTTCATGCAGATGATCAAGAAGCTATTCAGATAGCATTTGTAAATATGCTGGAAAAGAAGTCAAAGACTGCAGATGTGATTACTTATCGCTTCAAGACCAAAAAAGGTAATTATCGCTGGTTAGAAACCAACTATCAATTATTATGGGATGCTTATCTAGGCAGAGAAGTGATTTTGACTACTTCCAGAACAATTGATGAGCGCAAAGCAGCTGAAGAAAAAATCATGCTTGCATTAAAAAGTGAGCGACAAATCAACCAACTGAAAACTAGGTTTGTGAGCATGATCTCTCATGAGATTCGTACCCCACTTTCCATCATCAGCTTAAATGCGGAAGCACTAAGACTTTATACGGATTCGCTGGATGACAAAATCAGAAATGTGGTGTATGACAAATTATCTGAAATTGATGATGAGATCAACACCCTGACAGGACTAATCAACGAAGTACTTACTGTAGGCAAAATTGAAAACAACAATATTGAGGCAAAGAAAAAGCCAGGCGATATTGTGGAATTACTGCAGCAAAAAGTAGACAAGCACAACCAGCTATCCGAGAACAGAAAAATCAATATTACAACAGAAGGCGAGCCATTCGCTATTCAATATGATGCGTCGCTCATCAAACAGGTTTTTGACAACCTCATATCAAACGCTTTAAAATATTCACCGGACAAGCCTAGTCCGGAGATTCATATCGCATTCACAGATGTTGCCTGCGTGATTGAAATTAAAGATCACGGAATCGGCATTCCCAAATATTTCCAGAAAAACCTATTCAATACTTTCCAGCGAGCCGATAACACCGAAAATATCCGGGGCAATGGCTTAGGCTTATTCATCGTAAAACAGTTTCTAGACCTGCATAAGGCCAGTATTACCTGCGATTCCGTGTTAAATCAAGGCACCACTTTCACTGTAACTTTCCCAAAAGAGAAAGTTGATAACAGCTAATTACCCCTCTTTTCCGCTGATTACAAAAGATTGATTTACAGGTTTTAATCCCTACTTAAGTTTTATAATCCCTTTTTAAGGTAGCTGCCGAAAAAGTGTTCTTCATAGCCTAATGCGTAGGCGGACATGCACTGCCGTGGAGGCAATTTTACACCCTCATTAAAAATGATTGTAGTAGAAATACTACGAAATCAAGTAAAAATCTTCTACAGATATGTTTTCGACAATTTTTAAACGAATCTCTCTCCTGATTATTGTGTTTGGCGCTATTTCCTGCGGAAAAGATGTAGTTGATCCTGATTTGGAGCTCAGAAAAATCCTCGCAGGCCCTGCCGGCTCTGAATGGCGTTTAGATGCTTTTCTTACAAACGATGTTGTACAAACATTAAGTCCAGCCCAACGTTCATTTAGAATGAAATTATCTGAGGACTTGATCTATGAAGACTCAGATGGCCATTTCGGCAACTGGCGCTCTCATAAAAGCAATCCTAAAGACAGCTTACTGGTCATTTTCCAAAATCCGATTCAGGGTTTTGTAGTCACTGACTACGCCATTAAAAAGCTGACATCCAATAGCCTCGAATTGAATTACCAATACAACAACACGAAGATCACTTTATGTTACAAAAAGTAACAAGAGTCTTGTGTGTGGTGCTCTTGGCACACATGACAACAATATCCTATTCCCAATTAACCACCGCTTTTAGTTTTGGTATTATGGCAGCTGATGAATCTAAGCCAACGCAAGTGGCCGAATTCAACAGTTCTCCTATTATGCTGAATGGCAACAATAAGTGCTTATCTGTTTCCAACGGAGTAGCAGTTTTTCTAGCTAAGAACACAGAAGCATTTAAATTTTCATGTGTAATTGATGAGTTTGCCGGCAGGCCTATTCAAATCCAGGCATATCCTAATCCTGCGCGAACAGAAACAACCCTCAAAAGCACCATTACACTCTTCACTGAAACACCAATTTCTATTCAACTAGTGAACCAAAATGGTCAGCTCATGCAGACTATTTCGGCAAAAGCTAGTCAAATTGGCAATGGCATGAAGATAGATTTGAAACAAATTCCTTCAGGGGTCTACTTTGTATATTTTATTAAGGAAAACCAAACAATCAGTACACAAAAACTGATTGTAGCTAAATAAAGCTTTCTTATGAAAAGTCGTTTCAACAAACTCGTTGTAATTCTCTTTACGAGCATTTTCTTTTTCCAGGAAGCAAATGCTCAGTCATTTACACAAGTACCACAAGGTATCAGCTTCCAAGCTGTAGCTAGAGATTTACAGGGCAATCCTGCTAAATTCAGAAAGGTATTTATTAGAGATGAAATACGTGAAGGCTCGGCCTCAGGGAATCCCGTGTATGTAGAAGTATTCGAAACTCAGACTAATGCAGAGGGTATTTTCAGTATTGTAATAGGTAGAGGAGTTGTCAGTGGTGCCAACCGATCCCCTTTCAACAGAATTGCTTGGGATAAAGGGCCACACTTTTTTAACTTGAAGATATCGGTCACACCATCGAATCCGGTTCCTAATTGGGATTATACAAAAGAATATCAAGATATGGGTACTACTCAGTTCATGAGTGTACCTTATGCATTTACAGCAGGGTCTGTTATTGGCTTAAGCGATAAAATCGGCGTTGCCGATACAGCAGCGATGCTGAGTCCTTATGCTAGAAAAGCTGATTTAACTAGCTTGGTGATTACAGCTAGCGGCAAAACTGATACTACTTCTCTCTCCAACAGAATTAACAGCCGTGTGAGCTATGCAGATAGTTTGAATGTATTTGTGACGCCTACACAATTGTTAACCATCAAAGGTGAGCTCGTTAATCTACGGGTTGCTTTAGACAAAAAGTTAAACATAGCAGACACCAGCAACATGTTGGCTGGCTACAAACAAGCCATCAATAAGCTAGATGCTGATATCAAAGCGAAAAGCGGTGAAATCGATACCAAGCTAGCCGATTATGCAAAAAAAGCTGATCTGAACGGATTTGTATCTAATGCAGATGTAGATAAAAAAGTGAAAGATGCAACAGATAACAAACTGAAAGATTATGCAAAAAAAACAGATTTAGATTCTTTGGCTAGAACAGTAGACGTTGATAAAAAGATTAATGACTCTAATACAGCCATTGACACCAAGCTGAAAGATTATGCAAAGAAATCTGATCTAACTAGCTTGGCTACTACAACTCAACTAAATGAGTACGCTTTAAAATCACAACTTGATTCTGCTGTTGCGAATAAAGTAAACTATAGTGACACTGCTAATATGCTGAGCAACTATAGAACTGCAATTAATAGCAATACCCAAGCCGTAAATGGTAAACTTAGTGCTAGCGATACTACTGCGATGCTTGCTAATTATGCTAAACAGGCGAATATAGATGCCGCTGTGGCAAACAGGGTAAAGTATACAGATACCGCAGCCATGTTGAACGATTATGCACGTAAGATCAACCTCGATGCTATTGCTGCCGATAAGGTAAAATACACCGACACAGCTAATATGCTGAGTAACTACCGTACTGCTATTAATACCAATACTGTAGCCGTTAACAGTAAACTCAGTGCGAGCGATACTGCAACCATGTTGAATAACTACGCTAAGCTAGCGAATGTTACTGCTGGTCTCAATACCAAGGTAAACATTGCTGATACATCTTCGATGCTGAACGACTATGCTCGTAAGATCAACCTCAACGCTGTTGCCGCTGATAAAGTGAAGTATTCTGACACAGCTAACATGCTGAACAACTACCGTAACGCTATCAATAGCAATACTGTAGCTGTTAACGGCAAACTTAGCGCTAGCGATACTGCCACTATGCTCACTAATTACGCCAAGCAAGCAAATGTTACTGCTGGTCTTAACAACAAAGTAAACATTGCTGATACGGCAGCTATGCTGAACAACTACCGCACTGCTATCAATACAAATACATTGGCTGTAAATAGCAAGCTCAGCGCTAGCGATACCGCTATTATGCTCACAAACTATGCCAAGCAGGCTAATGTCACTGCAGGGCTGAACAACAAGGTGAACATCGCTGATACTGCAGCTATGCTGAACGATTATGCTCGTAAAATCAACCTCGATGCTGTTGCCGCTGACAAAGTGAAGTATACCGATACAGCTAATATGCTGAACAACTACCGCACAGCTATCAATACAAATACAGTAGCCGTTAACGGTAAACTCAGCGCTAGCGATACTGCTACGATGTTGAATAATTACGCTAAGCAGGCAAATGTAACGGCTGGTTTAAATACCAAAGTGAACATCGCTGATACAGCAGCTATGCTGAACGATTATGCCCGTAAAATCAATCTGGATGCTGCTGTTGCTGATAAAGTAAAATACACTGACACAGCTTCGATGCTGGCTAACTATGCTAAGCAAGCGAACATTACTGCTGGTTTGAATACCAAAGTGGATATCGCTGATACTGCAAGCATGCTGAACAACT